>Ga0209289_100019_pt1 | contig 117915 bp, 85 predicted proteins | sample GXS110809BmetaG_FD_184121 | JGI IMG/M metagenome (GOLD analysis project Ga0209289, IMG submission 184121) | Hot spring microbial communities from Gongxiaoshe hot spring, China to study Microbial Dark Matter (Phase II) - GXS 110809B (SPAdes)... ... | reverse complement strand
CGATTCGCGGCGGCTTCGACGGATGTTCGCACTCCAGGAGCTCCGCCAATCGTATACACATTGGGGCCGAAGTATCCGCCGAATCCGGCGCTCGCGCGCGGTTTGGACGAGCGCGGGGGGATTCGGGGCACGCGGGTGAACCTGCGCGTCGTGGATCCCAACCTCACGACGCCCTATGCGCAGAATTGGTTCCTGGGCATTCAGCGCGAGTTGCCCGGTGGATTGGTCGCGGAGATCAACTATATCGGCTCCGTGGGACGGCATCTGCACACGGGCGATGGGCCGGGCGGAGAGAATTACAACCGCTTCGCCGGAGACTTGCTCGATGGCCGGCTGGATCGGTTGAATCCGAGTTTTGGCATCATCAGCCTCGGTGAGACGGCCGCCAGTTCGAGCTTCCATGGTGGCACCATTCAGGTGAGCCGGCGTTATAGCCAGGGATTCGCCTTCCAAACAGCGTTCACCTTTGGGAAAGTTCTGGAGACGCCGGGAGCCGCGATGGAAGTGACGCGGCGTGATCTGGATCGTTCGGTCACGGGCTTCCATCGTGGAAAGAAGCTCTCGATCAACGCCATCTGGGAGATCCCGTTCTGGCGAGAGCGACCGGTGGTGCGGCATATCCTTGGCGGATGGCAACTCAATGCGATCGTGCAGATCCAATCGGGAGCGCCCTTCAGCGTCTTTCATGGGGCGGCCTATCCGCGCGGAGATTTCAATGCGGATGGGCAGACGGGCGACCGCCCCAACACGCCAAGTTGGGGGAATACCAAGCGCGATTTGAGCCGCAGCGACTTCTTGCGGGGGATCTTCACCGTGGCCGACTTTCCGCTGCCGGCTCCGGGGACGTTGGGGAACCTCGGCCGGAACACGTTCCGCGGCCCATGGTATGCCAGCACGGATTTGTCGTTGTTCAAGAACTTCCGAGTGACGGAGACGGCGAGCATCCAGTTCCGCGCCGAATTCTTCAACGCCTTCAACCGCGTGAACCTGGGGACGCCGGTGGCGGATTTGAACAGCCCGCTCTTTGGGCGCTCTACCAGCGCGGGAGATCCGCGTGACATCCAGCTCGCTTTGAAGATCCTGTTCTGACGCGCGGAGGGGGGCGGGAGGCGTTTCAGAAGACGCCCCCGTCCCTATCTTCCTTCAAGAAGCGTAGACACCACGCGCTATGGAGAAGACGAAGCGGGGACGATATACGCGTCGTGCGTTCTTGGAGTCAACGGTCGCGGCGGGGGCGACGTTAGCACTGACGCGCGCGTGGCCTCATGTCGCGTCCCTGTGGAGCGCGCCTCAGGCCGCAGATTCTCGGATCGAGATTTTGCTGAACGAGCCGATCGGGCGGATCGCTCCGGAGATCTACGGGCATTTCATCGAGCATCTTGGAGGAGTGATCTACGATGGGGTATGGGTTGGAGAGGACTCGAAGATTCCTAACATCGGAGGCATCCGCAAGGCGCTCGTGGACGCGATGCGAGAGATCAAACCTGGGGTCTTGCGCTGGCCGGGTGGGTGCTTCGCCGATGCCTATGATTGGCGCGATGGGATTGGGCCACGGGCGAAGCGTCCGCGCCGGACGAACTTCTGGGTAGATAATCGCGAATGGCGCGAGGTAGGGATCGTCCCGCAGAAGTATGAGCCCAATCACTTCGGCACGCATGAGTTCATCCGCTTCTGCCGCTTGATCGGCGCTCAGCCTTACATCGCCGCGAACGTGCGCACGTTGCCCGCGAGCGTCTTCCATCAATGGATCGAGTACTGCAATTCTCCGCCGGGTAGCACCACATGGGCGGAGATCCGCGAAGCGAATGGGGATCGAGAGCCGTTCAACGTCCGCTATTGGGGTGTGGGGAATGAGTCTTGGGGATGCGGCGGGAATTTCACGCCGGAAGAGTATGCGATGGAATTCCGCCGCTTCACAACGTGGGCGGTACCTGACTATGGCGTCGGGCTGCGCTTCATTGCGGCGGGACCGAGCGGACGAGACCTCGAATGGACGCGCCGGTTCTTCCTGAAGATCGCCGAGCGCCGCGCCTTCGATCGGCTTTGGGGATGGGCGCTGCATCACTATTCGAGCTTCTCCGGCGGAGAGGCCATCAACTATGACGCCACCGGATGGTATGAGCTTCTGCAAAGTGCGGATCGCATGGAATCGCTCATCATGGCGCATTGGCAGGTGATGGGGGAGAGCGATCGGGAACGTCGCGTCCGGCTCGTTGTGGACGAATGGGGCGCGTGGTACCGCATGACGACGAACATCCATCCGACGCACCTCTTCGGTCAGCAGTCCACGCTCCGCGATGCCGTGCTCGCCGGATTGACGTTGGACACCTTCAATCGGCACGCCGATAAGGTGGGGATGGCCAACGTCGCGCAGCTCATCAATTGCCTCCATTCGCTCTTTCTGGCGCACGAGGATAAGTTCGTCCGAACGCCGACCTATTATGTCTTCGCCATGTACGCCGATCACCAAGATGGGCAGGCCGTGCGAACGATCTTCTCGACGCCGCGCGTGAGCTGGACCGATCGGACGAATCGGCCGCAACTGTTCTGGGGGCTCAATGGATCGGCTTCGGTGAAGGGGAACAGCGTGACGCTCACGGTGACCAATCCACATCTGTCGGAGGCGCGCGTGACCGAAGTCCTCGTTCGGGGGGCCACGATCGCTTCAGCGCGCGCGACGATCCTCACGGCGCGCCGCGTCCAAGAGTGCAATACGTTCGAGAATCCCTTCGCCGTCGTCCCGCGAGAGGAGGAGGTCCCGATTCGTGCTCCCGTTTTGGTCTATTCGTTCCCACCGGCCTCGGTCACGAAACTGCGCTTGGTCCTCTCGTGAGCCGCACGGGCTGGCCTTGGCTTGGCGGACGATCGGCAGTGAGGGAGGGAGCTATGATTCGTATTGGGCTTGTCTTCCTGCTGATGGGGGCATCCGTCTGGCCACCGTCCTCTGGTCCCTCTATGTGGACGTCCTGGAACGATTACCCCGTCACCGCCGTTCCGTTCACCGACGTTCGGCTTGAACCCGGATTTTGGCAGACGCGTTTAGAGACCAATCGCAGGGCGACCGTGCCGCACATCCTGCGGCAGTGCGAAGTGACGGGGCGGGTGAACAACTTCCTCAAGGCGGCCGGAAAGATGGAGGGGCACTTCGAGGGGTGGTGGTTCAATGATTCGGATGTCTACAAATCCATCGAGGCGGCTTCCTATAGCTTGATGTCCCATCCCGATCCCGAGCTGGAGCGGTATTTGGACGATCTCATCGCGAGGATCGCGGCAGCTCAAGAGCCCGACGGATACCTCTTCACGCCGCGTCGGACGATGGCGCCGAACTATCGGTTCGCCGCCTCGGTGGGACCGGAGCGTTGGTCGAGGTTGGGATCCAGCCATGAACTGTACTGCTTAGGACATCTCTTTGAGGCGGCCGTCGCGCATTATCAGGCGACGGGGAAGCGCTCGCTTCTGGAGATCGCTCTGAAGAGCGCTGATCTCTTGGATCGCGTGTTCGGGCCAGACAAGAAGCGTGACGTCCCCGGACATCAGGAGGTTGAGATCGGATTGATCAGACTCTATCGAGTGACCCGGGATGAACGGTATCTTCGCCTGGCGAGGTTCTTCCTCCAGGAGCGGGGGCGCGCTCATGGTCGTCGGCTCTATGGGACGTACAGCCAGGACCATAAGCCGGTCACCGAGCAAGAAGAAGCCGTCGGGCATGCCGTTCGTGCGCTCTACATGTACATGGCGATGGCAGACGTCGTGGCGCTGCTGGGCGATCCGGCTTACGCTCGGGCCTTGGATCGTCTGTGGGCAGATGTCGTCGGGCGGAAGATGTACGTGACCGGAGGGATTGGAGCAGCCGGTGGTCATGAGGGGTTCGGAGCACCCTATGAGCTGCCGAACCTGGTGGCTTATTGCGAGACGTGTGCTGCCGTCGCCTTCGCTCTGTGGAATCATCGGATGTTCCTTCTGTCCGGAGACGGCAGGTATGTGGATGTGCTGGAGCGCGTCCTCTACAATGGGCTGCTCTCCGGCATCTCCCTTGATGGAAGGGCCTTTTTCTATCCCAACCCTCTGGAGTCGGACGGTCGCCATGCACGAAGCCCGTGGTTCGCCGTCGCTTGCTGTCCGCCCAACATCGCGCGGTTCTTGTTCCAGGTGCCCGGGTTGGCCTATGCGCACCAAGGAGATCGGCTCTACGTTAATCTCTTCATAGCCAGCCGCGCGACCGTGCGCACGGCCGCTCAGACGGTCGTCATCAAACAAGATACGGACTATCCCTGGCGAGGCGAGGTGACGCTCACGCTCGAACCGGAGCGTCCCGGTCATGCCTTCACCGTGCTCTTGCGTATCCCTGGTTGGGCGCGCCATGAGGCCGTACCGAGCGATCTCTATCGTTTCACCGAGACCGTTCGGGAGCGGCCCGCTCTTTGGGTGAACGGGCGTCCCTTTGCCTATACCGTGCAACGAGGATATGCGGTCATCCGGCGACGATGGCAGAAAGGGGACGTGGTGAAGCTGCTTTTGCCCATGCCGGTCCGACGCGTGGTGAGCCATCCGCAGGTCACGGATAACGTCGGGAAGGTAGCTCTGCAGCGAGGGCCAATCGTCTATTGCCTGGAGTGGCCTGATGTCCCAGGAAGGAGCGTCACGAATTTGGTCCTGCCGGATGAGGAGCACCTTCGCGCGGAATTCCAGGCAGATCAGTTGGGAGGAATCCAAGTCATCCGCGGGACCGCTGTTGGACTTCGATGCGTTGATGCTGCGGGGAAGATCCAGAGGGAACGCGTCCCCTTCACGGCGATTCCATACTATGCGTGGGCGCACCGAGGGCGTGGGGAGATGGCCGTCTGGATCGCTCGCGTGGAATCGGCGGCGCGTCCCTTGCCGTGTCCGACGATCGCCTTCCGCGCGAAGGCCAGCTCCTCCGGAGGGGATCCCCAGGCGCTCAATGACCAGCGCGAGCCGCGCCATTCCGCCGATCGCTCGAATCGGTATCTCCACTGGTGGCCGCGGAAGGGAACGACCGAATGGGTGCAGTATGATTTCGAGGCCCCGACGCGCGTCTCCGCCGTCGAGGTCTATTGGTATGATGATACCGGCATCGGCGAATGTCGCGTTCCGAAAGCTTGGCAACTCTTCTATCGGGAGAATGGGGAGTGGAAGCCGGTGAGAAACCCGAGCGGTTATGGGCGCGAGAGAGATCGCTACAATCGTACGACCTTCGAGCCGGTGGTCACCGATGGGTTGAGAATCGTCGTGCAAGCGCAAGAGAGCTTCTGCGCCGGAATTCACGAGTGGCGGGTCTATTGAGCCTGTGGGGAAGCCATCATTGGCAAGCCAAGGTCATCGGGGGGATGGCGATGCGTGCTCACGTATTGTTGCTCCTTCTCTTCATCGGAGGACCGGTGAGTCAAGCGGATCGGAGAGAGTCCACCATGAGGAAGGAAGTCTTCGGGAGGACGCCGGATGGGGAAATCGTGGAGCTGTATACGCTCACCAATACTAAGGGCATGGAGGTGCGGCTCACGAACTATGGAGGGATCGTCGTCTCCCTCCGCGTCCCCGACCGGCAAGGGCAATTCGATGATGTGGTGCTCGGGTTCGATCGCCTGGAGGACTACCTGAAGGGACATCCCTACTTCGGGGCCATCATCGGCCGATATGCGAACCGCATTGCCGGAGGGCGGTTCGTCCTGAATGGCGTTTCATATCAGCTCACACTCAACGAGGGACAGAATCATCTGCACGGCGGGCAAAAGGGATTCGACAAGGTCGTTTGGAAGGCGCGTCCGGTGAGATCGGCAAGAGGCGTCGGCGTGCGGCTCAGCTATGTAAGTCGAGATGGAGAAGAGGGGTATCCGGGGAACCTCTCCGTCACGGTGACCTATCTGTTGACGGAGGAGAACGAGCTGCGGATCGAGTATACGGCCACGACGGATCGAGATACGATCGTTAACCTCACGCATCATTCGTACTTCAACCTCGCTGGCCAGGGGCGTCGCGATATTCTCGATCATCTCCTGCAGATCAATGCGCACTACTTCACGCCGATCGATGCGAATTTGATCCCGACGGGGGAGATTCGCTTCGTGCGCGGAACGCCGTTTGATTTCACCCAGCTGACGCCGATCGGGGCGCGGATTGAAGAGCCCGATGAGCAACTGCGCTTTGGTCGCGGATATGATCACAACTGGGTGTTGGCTGGCCCGCCGGGAGCGCTGCGTCTGGCTGCCCGCGTCGTTGAACCAAACTCGGGGCGCGTGCTGGAGGTGTGGACGACAGAGCCTGGCCTGCAATTCTATTCTGGGAATTTCCTCGATGGGACGATCACGGGGAAAGAGGGGAGGGTCTATCGCCATCGGTATGGCTTCTGCCTGGAGCCGCAGCACTTCCCTGACTCTCCCAATAAGCCGCACTTTCCTTCCGTCATCCTCCGAAAGGGCGCGCGCTACCAGACGACGACCGTCTATAAGTTCTCCGTTGCGCCGTAGCCCCTTCCTCGTCCGATTGGGGATTGGCTGAGCCGGACTGGCCGCAGTCTTCTTCGCAACGTCTTTTCGCGGGGTCCGCACGCTGTGCTAGAATCTTCGCTCGCACCTTCGGAAGGAGGGGGAGGCGATGGGGGAACGCATCGAGTTCGACGTGCTGTTTGTGGGAGCCGGTCCGGCGAGCTTGAGCGGGGCATTGCATCTGGCCCATCTCATTCGGCGGCATAATGAGCGCGTCGAAGCTGGAGAGCTTCGCGAGCGGCGATTGGAAGTCAGCATCGCCGTGATCGAAAAGGGACGAGAGGTTGGGGCGCACATCCTCTCGGGAGCCGTTCTTGATCCTCGCGCGCTTCGGGAGCTGGTTCCCGATTTCCTCGATCGAGGAGCGCCGCTTTCAATGCCAGTCGTCGAGGATCACGTCTGGTTCCTCACGCCGAACCGAAAGCTCGCAGCTCCTATCATCCCCCCGTCGCTGCGCAATCACGGGAATTACATCATCTCGCTCGGCCAATTCGTCCGGTGGTTAGCGACGTTGGCTGAGCCCGTGGGCGTGGACATCTTCCCGGAATTCCCCGGCGCGGAATTGCTCATTGAAGACGGAGCGGTCGTGGGTGTGCGAACGGGCGATCGCGGGGTGGATCGAAACGGCAAGCCCAAGGGGAATTACGAGCCAGGGGTTGAAATCCGCGCGAAGGTGACGGTCCTGGGGGAGGGCGTCCGAGGATCTTTGGCGAAGGTCCTCATTGAGCGGTTCCACCTGCAGGCGGGGAGGCATCCCCAAGTTTACTCCTTGGGGATCAAGGAGTTGTGGGAGGTCGAGTCGGAACGCATCGCGCCCGGGACGGTCATACACACGCTCGGGTATCCGCTGGATTCCCGAACTTTTGGAGGCGGATTCCTCTACGCTGGAGCGGAACGGCTCGTGAGCGTGGGACTGGTCGTGGGATTGAGCTATGAGGATCCGTGTCTGGATCCGCATCGGCTCTTCCAGCAGTTCAAAATGCATCCGGCGATCGCGCGCATCCTGCGTGGAGGGAAGCTCGTTCGATACGGAGCGAAAGCCCTGCCAGAAGGGGGGTATTATTCGATCCCCAAGCCGTATGTGAGTGGGGCGTTGTTGATCGGCGATAGCGCCGGATTTCTGAACGCTCAACGGCTGAAAGGGATTCACCTGGCCATGAAGTCGGGGATGCTGGCTGCCGAAGCCATCTACGAGGCCTTGCGACGAGATGATTTCTCGGAGCGGCAGCTGGCCCGATATGAGGAGCTGATTCGAGCCAGTTGGCTTCACGACGAGCTATATCGCGCTCGGAATTTTCACCAAGCGATGGAGCGAGGTCTGTGGCCGGGCCTCTTTCACGTGGGGCTGCAGATGCTGACGAAAGGGCGGGGATGGCGCGATCCTCTCCCGACCGTCGCTGGACACGAGCGCATGCGGAAGCTGGCGGAATGTCACCGAGAACGGGAGGCGGGATGCCCGCCGCTGGAATGGAAGCCCGATGGTGTCTTGACCTTCGATAAGCTCACCGATGTGTATTACTCCGGGACCTCTCATGAGGAGGATCAGCCCTGCCACCTCCGGATCGCCGATTTTGATATCTGCCATACGCGATGCGTGGTCGAATACGGCAATCCATGCGAGCGCTTCTGCCCCGCCAATGTCTATGAGATGATCGCGACCCCAGATGGGCGAAAGCGCCTGCAGATCAACGCCTCCAACTGCGTCCACTGTAAGACGTGCGATATCATGGACCCGTATCAGATCATCACCTGGGTGCCCCCGGAAGGGGGGGGTGGACCGAATTATCTCATCCTGTGACGGGGGCTTCGCCGATCTCGTTATAAGCGGGGGCGGATTTTCCCACCTCACGCGCATGGCCCTCCTCGACTTCCCTCTTCGGGCGATTTCGGGTAAACTTGTACTTACAGCAGGCTTGGAGTCATGGTAGCACGTGCCTTGACGATTGCGGGCTCGGATTCCGGTGGGGGTGCAGGGATTCAGGCGGACCTGAAGACCTTCACGGCGCTTAGGGTCTATGGGCTCTCGGTGCTGACGGCGATCACGGCGCAGGATACCTGCCAGGTGGCCGGCGTGATCGAGCTGCCAGCGGATTTCGTTCGCCTGCAACTGGATATGGTCATGCGTGACATTGGAGCAGATGCGGCGAAGACCGGCATGCTTTCCAGTCCGGGGATCATTGAGGCGGTGGCTGACGGGGTACGGGAACATCGGATCGAGCGATTGGTCGTGGACCCGGTGATGCGAGCCAAATCGGGAGATCGGCTCTTGCGTGCGGAGGCGGAGGAGGCGTTGATCCGGCGACTGTTCCCATTGGCATGTGTGGTGACGCCGAACATCCCGGAGGCAGAGATCCTCGCGGGCGAACCGATTCGATCGCGCGAAGACATGTGGCGAGCAGCGCGGCGCATCTTCGACCTGGGACCGCGAGCGGTGCTCATCAAGGGCGGACATTTGGAGGCCGGATCGGAAGCCGTGGACGTTTTGTACGATGGACGGGATTTCCATGAGTTCGCGGCAGAGCGCGTGCCTACGCGGAACACGCACGGAACGGGCTGCACCTATTCGGCGGCCATCACGGCATATCTGGCTCGAGGCGACGGCTTGCTCGAAGCGATTCGGAAAGCGAAGCACTACGTGACGATGGCCATCCGACACGGGTTCTCGTTGGGTCGAGGTCATGGTCCGCTGAATCACTTCTGGAGCGAAGGCGAGGCGGCGTAACGGACAGAGCGTCTGCTGACACTCCGGCGAACAAGTGCCCGCACAGCGGGAATACTCGTAGCACAAGGCAATCGTCAAGAATATGCGAACCTTTGGGATGAGGGTTCGCATCTAAGAAAGTGGAGTCCACAATGAGGGGAAAGACAATGGTCGCAAAGGTCGCCAAACAGGAAATCACTCTGAACCTACCGCGTCGGCCGACGACGGTCGAGCGGTACTTGAAAATCGTCAAATTCGCACTCGGCCGCAATCGCGACGTCGAGGCGGTGGCGAAGCACTTCGGATGCTCTCCCGCGACGGTGCTCAATGCCATTCGCGCGTTCGGCGTGACCTACGATCAGGTGCGGCGGCGGCGCACGCTCCCGCAGTTGAAAATCGCCGAGGAATACATTAAACTTGAGCGGCGCTTGAGCGAGCGGGATCAGAAGATCGTCGAGATGTACAACAGTCCGGAGGCGCCGACGCTGGAGCAAATCGGGCGCGCTTTTGGGTTGACGCGTCAGCGCGTTCATCAGATTTTGAAGAAGGCGAAGGCGTTGGGGGTGAAGCTCGTCGAGCGCAAGACGCCTCCGGAGGGGCATTGGATCGAGCGCTGCCAGCTCTGCAAGCGAATCCTTCAGCTGCAGGAAGAAGAGCCGCTGCTGACCCGTCGTCAGATCGCCACGAGCTTAAATGCCCCCATTTGGGTGATCCACTGGCACCTGAATCGGTTGAAGGCGCGTGGGTTGGTCGAGCGACATTTCGGGTACTTCCGGAGCGAACGGTTGATTCAGGCGATCAAGCTCTACAACAGTAACCCGGAGGTGAGCGCTTGGAAACTCGGGCGCATGCTCGGGTACAAGAACCTGCCTGGGATCTTCTGCGAATTGGAGAAACGGGGGTTAGGGTATTTGCTGCGGCCTCGGAGTCGGCGCATGGCGGGGCGGCGTCGAGCTGCGCAATCGGGAACGGTGATCGACGCCAAGCAAGCGTTTCGCGAGCGACGCGCGGGCAAGTGAATCGGGTCGCGCGCATGAGGAGGAAGCCGAAGTGCCAGGGCGCCAGAGCGATCGGTCGCGCGTAGAGCTGGAGGGGTAGTCTTCATCGGCATATCCTCGAGGTACGGCGAGGCGTGAGCTGTTCTCCGGAGCCATCGAGCATGGAGAAGCTGTGGGGCGGACGATTTCGTGAAGCCTCAGATCCAGAGGTTGCTCGGTTCCATGCTTCGTTCGCCTTCGATCGAAGGCTTCTCCATGCCGACATTCGCGCCAATGTCGCGTATTGCCGCGCCTTACAGCGGGCGGGCTTGCTCTCTGAAGAAGAGGCTGCGCGAATCCTTGATGCCCTCGCGCGAATCCTCGAGCAAGCGGAGCGGGATCCCGAAGCCCTCAATCGTTATCCCGCTGAAGACGTTCACAGTTTCGTCGAAGCGCGCTTGGCCGAATTGATCGGCGAAGCTGCATACAAGTTGCGCACGGGCCGGAGTCGGAACGATCAGGTGAGTACAGACCTTCGGCTCTATCTCCGCGAGCAGTGCGATCTCTGGCTTGCGGAACTTCTTGAGCTGGAGACGGCTGTGCTCGATCTGGCCGAACGATATGCGGAGGTCGCGCTTCCCGGCTACACGCACCTTCAACGAGCTCAACCCATCCTGTGGGGGCACTATCTGCTCGCCTACTTCGAGATGTTCGAGCGCGATCGAGAGCGAGTGCGCACAGCACGCGCGCGACTCAATGTGCTCCCGCTGGGGGCCGGGGCGCTCGCCGGAACGAGCGTTCCTCTGGATCGGGAGTGGTTGGCGCGGGAATTAGGCTTCGAACGCGTGGCGGCCAACAGCCTCGATGCCGTGAGTGATCGCGACTTCGTGCTCGAAGTTCTCTTCGCCGCGGCCGTGCTGCAGATGCACCTCAGCCGCCTGGCCGAGGACTTCATCCTCTATGCGACGTCGGAGTTCGGATTCCTCGCGCTCGGCGACGCCGTCTCCACCGGATCCTCGCTCATGCCGCAGAAGAAGAATCCGGACGCTTTGGAACTCATCCGCGGCAAGACCGGGCGCATCTTCGGTCATCTGATGGGCGTGCTCGCGATGATGAAGGGCTTACCGCTCGCCTACAACAAGGACATGCAGGAGGACAAAGAGGCCGTCTTCGACGCGCTCGACACGGTGCGGGCTTCCGTGCGCGTGATGACGACGGTGCTCCGCCACACGGAGCTTCGTCCTGAGCGTATGATGGACGCGGCGCTTGGCGATTATACCAATGCGACGGAGCTGGCCGATTACCTCGTGCGCAAGGGCATGACCTTTCGCCATGCCCATGAGCTCGTGGGGCGGATCGTCCTGTACGCGACTCAGGTCCGGAAGAGCTTGAGCGAGCTCTCCCTCGAAGAGTATCGGCAATTCGCCCCTCAGATCGAGGCGGACGTCTACGAGGCGCTCTCGCTCGAGCGCGCGTTGGCCTCCAAGCGAGCGCTCGGCGGGACGGCTCCGGAGCGCGTTCGCGCGGCTTTGCAGGAAGCGCGGCAGAGGGTGAACGCCCGGTGGCGGGATCGGGAGGCGATTACGTCGGGCTGATCATCGTCCCCGATCCCTCGTCCGTGAAGATCTCCTGAAGCAGGGCATTGCGCCGACAGCCGTTGATGATGTGCACGGTCGTTTGCCCATGCGCGAGCAAGCGCAGGATCGCATCGGCCTTCGGTAACATCCCCTCGGCCAAACGTCCACTCGCGAGCAGCTCTCTGAGTTGAGCGAGCGTGAGGCGGGAGAGTCGCGTTGTCGGATCAGCCTTCTCCAGCAGGATCCCATCCACGTCCGTCAACAGAAGGAGCTTCTCCGCATCGAGGTTGGCTGCGAGTTCAGCCGCGAGCGTATCGGCGTTGATGTTGAAGATGTTCCCTTGCGCGTCGGCGGCCAAGCAACAGACAACCGGCACATACCCATGCTCCAAGAGGAGCGCGAGAAGTCGGCCGTTGACCGATTCGATATCGCCGACGTGACCGTAGTCGATGATCTCCTCGCGTCCTGTCTCTGGATCCACGACGCGTTGTGGGCGTCGGCGACGAGCGCGGATGAGATGACCGTCGAATCCTGTGAGTCCGACGGTCGGAACGCCCAGCCGGTGTAAAGCCGCCGCCACTTCGGTATTGATCTTCCCGGCGAAGATCATCTTCGCGATCTCCAGCGTCTCGTCATCGGTGATGCGCCGTCCGAGGACGATCTTCTGCTGGACGCCCAATCGCCGAGCCAGATGCGTCACCTGGTGGCCCCCGCCATGGACGACGATGATGCGAATACCCACTTGGTGGCAGAGGACGATCTCTTCGGCCAGCGATTGAAGGGTCGCCGAATGCTCGGTGACTTTTCCACCGAGCTTGACGACGAAAATTTTCCCCTTGAACTTCTGGATGTAAGGGAGCGCTTCGCGCAGCAGCTCCAGGCGATCGTGGTTCATCATCCCCTTTCTCCTCAGTGCTCACAGGAGCATGGAGAGCAGAGCCTTTTGAACGTGGAGGCGGTTCTCCGCCTGTTGGATCACGAGGGAGCGTTCGCTGTCCAGGACGGCATCGGTCACGACGACATTCCGCCGCACAGGGAGGCAGTGCATGAAATAGCCTCGATGAGTCACGCGCATCAGCGCCTCATCCACGATCCAATCGCGGTAGCGCTCCCGCACTGCTTGTTCCTCCTCCCATCGGCCATAGTAGTGGCGACTGCCCCAACTCTTCGCGTAGATGATCTCCGCGCCGCCGCAGGCTTCGTGCCGATCGTGCAGGACGCGCACGGACCCCCCATTGCGATGGGCGTGTGTGCGGATCAGATCCATCAGCTCCGGATCAAGTTCATATTCCGGCGGGCAAGCGATCGTCAGGTTCATGCCGAATTGCGCGGCGATCAATGCGAAGGAGTTCGGCACGGCCATCGGCAGCGGCTTCGGGTGGTATGCCCAGCACAGGACGACCTGACGCTGATCCACGAGCCCGAAGGTCTCTCGGATCGTCATCACGTCGGCCAACGCTTGCAACGGATGGAACATCGCCGATTCCATATTGATGATCGGTACTGAGCTGTAGCGCGCGAAACTGCGAAGGATCGGATCGTGCCGTTCCTCCTCAAACGACCGCAAGGCGGGGAAGCTGCGCACGCCAATAGCCGCCACGTATCGAGAGAGCACGCGCGCCGCCTCTTTGATGTGCTCGCTCGGATCGCCGTCCATGACGACGCCTTCGCGATATTCGAGCATCCACGTTCCCTTCCCAACCTCGAGCACGACGGCATGCCCCCCCAATTGGTGAATGGCGATCTCCATCGAAGCGCGCGTGCGCAACGAGGGGTTGAAGAAGACGAGGGCGAGGGACGTTCCCCTCAAGGGACGCCCGTGCCCGAGCGTCTTATACTGAATCGCCAGATCGAGGACCTCGGACAATTCCTCTCGCGTGAACTCCCCGGTGGTGAGAAAACTTCGCCCTTTGAGCGTCGGGCGAGGCATCGGTCGGCGTGTGATTGAAACGGCCATAGCGTGTGCTCCTCACGGATGACTTCCCGGCCACTTCAGGCCCGTCGTCTCCTCCAGGCCAAACATCACGTTCATGTTTTGCACGGCCTGACCAGCCGCACCTTTGACCAAGTTATCCAGGGCGGTGAAGATGATCGCCGTCCTTCCTCGAACCGCCCAACCGATGTCGCAAAAGTTCGTGTGTTTCACCCAGGTGATGTCCGGCGAGACGTTCGGTCCGAGCAGGCGCACGAAGAAAGCATCGGCGTAAAATTGGTGGAAGAGATCGCCAATCTCTTCGGCCCCCATCGGCTCGGCGAGCGTGAGATAGAGAGAGGTGAAGATCCCTCGCACGACCGGGGCTGAATGCACTTGCAGAAGGAAGCGCTCGGACCAGCGATCTTCCGCCAGATATGCGAGCGCTTGAGCGATCTCCGGCAGATGCTGATGGACGAACGGCTTGTAAGCGAAGAAGCTATTGGCCCGCCGCGGATGATGGGTCGTTTCGAGCGGCTTGGCGCCAGCGCCCGAGGAACCGGTCTTGGCATCAGCGATCACCGGACCGATGAGTCGTCGCGCCGCCACCAACGGAGCGAGTCCCAGAAGGACGGCCGTCGCGAAACATCCCGGATTGGCCACGCGCGAAGCGCGCGCGATCTCCGCACGTCGCAGCTCGGTCAATCCGTAGACGAAGCGTTCTAGTTGATCCGGTGCGCGATGCGCTTGCCCATAGTGCGCCTCAAAGACGTGGGGATCCTTCACTCGAAAGTCGCCAGCCAGATCAATCACCTTCACCGACTCGGGGATCCAAGGGACAAGTTCCATGCTCCGTCCATGCGGCAGCGCGAGGAACACGCAGTCAAGTCCCTCGGTGAGCGAGCCGATGGTGTCCGTCGTCGGCATGGGGAGAAGGCGAAACTCCGCCAGTCGCCGCAGATTCGGGTGAACATCGGCGATCGAGCGCCCCGCCTGCTCGTGAGCCGCCACCCAGGCGATCTCCACTGCCGGATGGAAGAGGAGGAGGCGCACGAGCTCTCCTCCTCCGTAGCCCGATCCTCCCACGATTCCCACGCGAATCGCCATCGCTCCTCCTCTTCAGCGCACAGCGCTTCGGAACGCGAGGACCTTCTCCTCCACGAGTCGGTAGAGCTTCTCGCCATTCCTCATGGCATTAGCCGCTGGAATCCCCCACTCGCGCTCGATGAACTCGCGCCCCATGGCGCTATCGGTGACAGCTCCGGAGATGACCGTGATCGGCACGCGCTTGGCCGCGAGGAGTCGAATCCCTCCCCACGCCCCGACGAAGTCGCTCGCGCAGAAGACCGTGGCCGCCACGAATCGCAGCAGCTCTGCATCCTCGAAGAGAACGTGCACGTTATATCCGCCGATGATCCCGTCGCCCAGTTCGAGGACGATCGCGTCCGGCTCGACCGCATTCAACTGGGCGATGAGCGCCTTGGCGATCGCTGGGAGATTGGGCACCGAGACGGTCGAGGGATACCCGCAGTCGAGGAACGAGAGGGTCTTGATGGCTCCGTGATCCTCCATGTTCAGCGTGTCGCGCAGACAGGCGATGCCGGTGAGCTTGGCCGCGGCGATGCGATATCCGGCGTGCGTGAAGTGCTTGATGAGTTGCGCTGCGGCGAACGTCTTCCCCGAACTCATGCAGGTCCCCGCGACCAGAATGAGGGGACAAGAGTGCTCCAAGTGCTCGCGCGGTGGAAGGGCGCCCTTGGCGATGTTCAAGATCGCCGGCGATCGCGCGCCATCGCCATCGGCGACCATGCCGAGCAATTCGACCTCGATGGCCTCGCCGAGTTCGTTGTAATGATCCACACAACGACCGATCACTCCCCCGAGATTCAAGATGTGCAGCCGATCTCCCGGGGCGAGCCTCGGGGGGACATCGCCGACGAAGCCTTTGAGCGCCCGCCGCTCTCCGAGCACGCCCACGATGAGATCATGGCGGTTGATCTTACAGAGTCGTCCGGTGGGCAGCTCCAAGTGATTGTACGCGGCGTTCTCAGTGAGGACGCGCACGACGACCACATTGCCCACACGCGCTTCGCAGCGCGTCGTCACCGGGACCACCGGAGAGAGCTTCAGGTTCGCCGTCGCCGATCCGATCTTATCCACCCTCAGGAACCGGATCGTCACATCGTCTGATCGCCCGCACGCCCTCATCTTCTCGCTCCTCCTATCGCAAGATCGTGGCCTCCGCCGTCGCGCGCATCCCGTGCAGGCGGAGCCGCAGCGCATTCAGCTTGATGAAGCCCGCCGCATCGCGTTGATCGTATACCTGGTCGGCTTCGAACGTGGCGTACTCCGGCCGATAGAGGGAGCACGGCGATCGGCGTCCAAGGACGATGCAGTTGCCTTTGTAGAGGCGCAGCCGAACCGTTCCCGTCACGTTCTTCTGCGTTTGGTCAATGAAGGCTCGGAGCGCCTGGAATTCCGGCGAGTACCAGAACCCATAGTAGATCAATTCCGCGATCTTCGGGATGAGCGCGTCGCGAAGCCGCCCGAGCTCTCGATCGAGCGTGATGGATTCCAGGGCGCGATGCGCGATGTGCAAGATCGTGCCTCCCGGCGTCTCGTAGACCCCGCGCGATTTCATGCCCACGAAGCGATTCTCCACCATGTCCACGCGCCCGATGCCGTTCTCCCCTCCCAGCGCGTTCAGCGTCTCCAGCAGCGCGACCGGGTTCAGATATTCGCCGTCCAGCGCGACGGGCACGCCCTCCTCGAACGCGATCTCGATCGTCGTCGGACGATCCGGGGCTCGCTCCGGCGAGACCGTCAGCAGGAACATGTCTTCCGGAGGCTCGCGCCAGGGGTCTTCCAAAATCCCTCCTTCGTAGCTGACGTGCAGGAGATTACGATCGATCGAGTAAGGCTTCTCATGGGTCGCGCTCACGGGGATGCCATGCCGCGCCGCATATTCGATCAGATCGGTGCGCGATCGAAACTCCCACTCGCGCCACGGGGCGATCACCCGGATGTCCGGATCGAGGGCATAATAGGTCAGCTCGAAACGCACTTGGTCGTTCCCCTTGCCCGTCGCTCCATGGGCGACGGCATCCGCTCCCTCTCGCTTCGCGATCTCGATCTGCCGTTTTGCGATGAGTGGCCGCGCCAGGCTCGTCCCCAGCAGATAAAAGCCTTCGTACACGGCATTGGCCTTGAGCGCCATGAAGACGAAGTCGCGAACGAATTCCTCGCGCATGTCCTCGATGTAACACCGGCTCGCGCCCGTGGCGAGCGCTTTCTCTTGGAGGCCCACCAGCTCTTCCCCTTGGCCGACATTGGCCGTGAAGGTGATGACCTCGCAACCGTATCGCTCTTTGATCCATTTGAGCATCACCGAGGTATCAAGCCCTCCTGAATACGCGAGCACGACCTTTCGAACGGTGGCATTTGCCATAAGCCCCATCCTCCGAAGAGATCTTTCCGGCGAAGGGCGATGCCGCGGGCTGCGCGTCACGTTCCCCCTCGCATGGATCCTCGTAATGTGAAGAGTTGGCTGATCCGCGCGATCGCCTTGCGCTGCGCCTCGCGATCCTTCACGGCGACGAAGACCGTATCATCGCCGGCGACTGTCCCCACGACCTCTGGGAAGTGCGCCGCGTCAATCTTCAGGGCGACCGAGGGGGCCTGCCCCGGTTCCGTCTTCACGACGATGAGGTGGTCGCCCGCCGTATCGAGGTCGAGGATCTCCAGCACTCCGGCGACCGGATGCGCCAGGCGCGGAAGCACATAGTAGCCGTTGATCTTGACTGCTCCCAGGCGGGCCAGATCGCGCGAGACCGAGGATTGCGTGGCGCGAATCCCACGCGCGCGCAATTCCTCGACCAGTTCCGCTTGCGTCCGGAACCGCTTGGCCCGGATCAGTTCGAGCACCTTCTGTTGGCGCGTCCGCTTCCGCATAATATGCAAAATTTCCGCATGATTTAAAGATGAGCGCATATTTATACGCGATGTCACCCCCGCTGTCAACCCCTCTCACGAAAATCGCTCCCTTCGGCGAATTCTTGAGCGATAGGCTTGTGTAAGGTGGGGACCTCTGATATGGTAGGGGGCCACGGAGAAAAGCGATGGGGAGAAGACAAAAGGAGTTGACGATCACGCTCATCGAGCTTCCCGCGACCGTGGATGGGACCCTCGATGGGAAATTGGCGAAGGATGTGTATTCGCTTCTCGATTTTCCGGCGCGCGGTGTCCCTCTCCTCACGGCGATCTTGAAGAAGGCCGGGTATGCGGACACGGTGGCCATCAACCCCAAGTACAATCGTCGGACCAGGGGGCATCTGGATCGAGGGGACTGGGCGCGGTTGCTCACATCGGACGTCGTGGGCATCTCGGTCATCACGCGAACGGCGCCACAATCGTTGGAATTGGCGCGGCGTCTGAAGCAGGCGAATCCGCGCCTAGTGATCGTATTCGGCGGGCCTCATCCGACGGCTTTGCCGCAGGAGGCGTTGCAGTATGGGGACGTCGTCGTTCGACATGAGGGGGATCATACGTTCCCGGAGCTTTTGGAGCGCTACCGGGAGGATCTCGAGCGCCCGCACTTGGAAGACGTTCGAGGGATCGCCTATCGGACGTCCGAAGGAGAGGTACGGCTCACTCCGGATCGGCCGTTTTTGACCTCGGAGCAACTCTCGGCCCTCCCGTTTCCCGAATATACGGAGAGCGAGCGGCGCTTCGTCACGCATCTGGTGGTGAACACCTCGCGCGGGTGTCCCTTTGAGTGCGAATACTGTTCGGTCATCGACAACTTCGGGCGCCAGTTCCGATTCTTGGATGACGAGACGACGATCGCGCTGATCCGATACACCTTAGGGGTGAAGCGCTGTCCGATCTTCTTCGGGGATGACATCTTCAATGCGAATCGGGCGCGGGTGAAGCGCCTCCTGGATCGCCTCTTGAGCGAGGGGATTCGGATCCCGCGTTGGTTCGCTCAGGTGCGCGTGGAGGCGGCCAACGATCCGGAGTTGTTGCGGTTGATGGCGCGAGCCGGATGCGCCTGCGTCTTCATTGGGCTCGAATCGGTCAACGATGAGACGCTGCGGCTCTATCACAAGCATTCGACTCTGGAGAAGAACCGGGCGGCGATCGAGGCGTTTCATCGCGTGGGGATTCGCGTGCACGGGATGTTCGTGCTCGGATCGGATGCGGACACGGTGGAGACGATCGAGCAGACGCTGCGCTTCGCGAAGGAGATGAACCTGGACACGGCGCAGTTCTTCGCCCTGACGCCGGTCCCGGGGCCGCCGCTGACGGCTCGCCTTGAGCGAGAGGGGAAGATCATCGCTCCCGAGCAGTGGCATCTCTACGACGCCCAGCACGCCGTCATCTGGCCGGCGAAGATGACGGCTTACGAATTGCAGATGGGCACGATCCGGGCCTCGCTTGACTTCTATTCCTATCGCGAAGCGTGGCGGCATTTGAGGGAGGGGCGTGGCCTCTTCAACGCCTTGATTCGGATCAAGGGGAGAAAGTTGGCGCGGCAGATTGTTCGCGACAGCGCGCCGTATTTCGCAGCCCTCAGGAGATTGGAGGAGTGGCGACGGCAGATCGAGAGGGCGTACCTGGAGTGGAGCGAGCGGATGAAGTGCGTGGTCGAAGATGAGCGTCTCCGCGAGGAAGAAAAGGGAGCGCGAATGCGGCAGCTCTTGAGCGACGCGTCGGCGCAGCTCCGCGACGACGCCGATCTCCCCGCCGCGGAATTTCGCCCATATGCCCGACAGTTCGTCGAGCACCTCTGCGAGAAGCTCTGGCGAGAGTTCGAAAAGCTCATGGGGATCGAGGGGCTTTCAGAAGCGATGGCGGTCACAGGAGAACGCGCGGTTCGGTGATCAGGGGAGGAACTGTCGGATCGTGGGATCGCGCGCGCCCCAGAAGAGTTCGTCTGCTCCATCGAAGATCACGCGCCCTTCGGCGAGCATGAGGATCTTCGTGTTGATCAAACAGAAGCGTTCGCTCTCTCGGCGGAAGAGGAGCTTGCCGTCGGCCGTGCGCTCGTAGAAATGCGAGGCGAGGTATCGCACCTCATCCATGTTCTGCGTGATCCAGAGCGAGGTAACGCCCCGCAGATCCCGCAAGCGCATGGCGAGTCGGCTGATGCGTCGGCCGATGACGGGGTCGAGTCCCGCAAGCGGTGAGTCGTAGAGGATGATCTCCGGGTCTCCGACAAGCGCGCGCGCGATGGCCGTGCGTCGGCTCATCCCACCGGAGAGTTCGTTGGGCATCATCCCGTAGGCGTGTTCGAGTCCGACCAAGCGCAGCGTCCGCCGCACTTCAGCCTCCACGTCTTCCAAGGTGTATCCCTGTTCGAGAAGCCGATAGGCGACGTTCTCGGCGACCGTCAGTGAGGTGAAGAGGGCATCCTCTTGGAAGACGACGCCGATCCTTTGGCGAAGCTTGAGAAGCTCTTCCTCAGGGAGGACTGTGATCTCTTGACCGTTGACGAAGATCTGCCCCTCATCGGGGCGCAGCAGGCCGATGGTCAGGCGGAGGATCGTGGATTTCCCGGAGCCTGTTGGTCCTAGGAGGATGCGCATCTCGCCCTTATAGACCTTGAAGCTGACCCGATCGAGGACTTGCCGTGGGGGGTCATCGAAGGCGAGGGAGACTTCTCGGAATTCGATGACCGGTTGGTCCTCAGGAGGCGAAGTCGGTGTCTTCGTCTCGTTCCGACGATCGAGGGGCGGCCATCTCCTCATTCGAGCATTCGCTCCTCGAACACCTCTTGTTCTTCCATCTCCTCGAGCGCGCCGATGAACTCTCGGACGTAGGGGTCTTCCGAGCGACGGAGTTGTTCTTCCGTCCCGCTGAAGTAGATGCGACGGTTCCGCAGGATGAGGAACCGCGTGTTGATGAGCGAGAACGTCTCATCGTCGCGGTGGAGGGCGATGACGTCTCCGCTGGCATGGCGAGTGTAGAGGATGGAGGAGAGGAAGCGCACATCGTCCATGCGGTGGGTGACGAAGATGGAGCTGACGCCTTGAAGATCGCGATACTTGGCGGCCAGCTCGCAGAGCGTTCGGGCCGTAGGCGGATCGAGTCCGGCCGTAGGCTCGTCGAAGAGCAAAATCTCGGGGCCGCCGACCATCGCGCGGGCGATGGCGACGGCTCGGCGCATGCCGCCGGAGAGTTCGCCGGGAAGGGCGTGAACATCCCCCTTGAAGTCGATGAACGCGAGCTGGCGCATGACCTCCTCCTCGATGCGCTCTTCGGGCCATCCTTCTTCGCGGAGCCGATAGGCGACGTTCTCGTACACGCTCAAGCTGTCAAACAGAGCCCCGGATTGAAAGACGATCCCGATCTTTCGGCGAACGGTCAGCAACTCTTGCTCGGTCATGGAGGTGATCTCCTGGCCTTGGATGAAGATCTCGCCCTCATCCGGTCGAATGAGTCCGAGCGTGAGTCGCAAGATCGTGGACTTCCCGCTTCCGGAGCCGCCGAGGATGACCGTCATCTCGCCCGGCCCGACCGAGAAGGAGATGTCCTCGAGCACGGGATGCTCACCATCATACGAGTGCCAGACGTTCTTGAACTCGATGACCGAAGGTCGCTCGAACATCTTCCGCTCGCCTCCGCCTCGACGTTGCGCGCGATGTTCGGTTATAGCACAAAATCGGCCTATCGGGCTATGGGGAGGACGCGTCGGACATTTGACAGGGGGAATGGCGGCGAGATATAAGATCGGCGCGCGATGGCGCATTGCGCGGAGCGAGGGTTCACGAGAGCGAAGGAGCGAGCATGGGAGACGTGGGGGGGTACATCTACTGCACTCGCTACAGCGGGCTGAAGTCCGTGCTGATCTGTGCCCTTCGGTGCCCCTATGCGCTCGGCTGTAAGGATTGGGCGGGGGCGCTCATGAGCGATCGGCGAGAGCGAATTGAGCAGCAGGTACAGGCCTATGCCCTCGCGAGGGGAGTGGTGGTGAATCCTGAGGTGTGGCATCCCCTGCAGAAAAAGTCGAAACGGCTGGCGAGCCCACGCCGCACGAGGAGGGAGGCGAGAGTCGCTGAGCGTTCGTCGTCGGGATCAGGCGTGCTGCTGCCCTCCTCTGGGCGGTGCCGATCACATTCTCAATCTCGGGAGGACGCGCCTATGGGAGAAGAGAAGCCGAAACGCGGAGAGGCGAAGCGAGCGACGACTCTCTCTGAGGTCGCGGGAATCGCCTCGGAATCTCCGACGCGCGGGAGACGCGCGAGCGCGTCGGTGCGCCGGAAGAGGAAGGCGGCGAATCCGCCGGGGACGATCTTCCTCATCCTGGAGCGGAACGGCCGATACCGGGAGGTCAGAAGCGAAGAGGAGATGAAGCGCGTCGCCATTGAGAGCGCTGGCCGGAACAAGAAGGGGCTGCGTTTTGCGCGCGCGACGCTTCTGGAAGTCGAGGTCACCTTTCGTCCGGTTCGGTGAGGGCGATGCGCCACCCTTGCTGGCGCATCGCCTAGGAGGGGCTTCTCGTTTCGTTCATCCGAGACAGAATCCGACGTTCACCAAGCCGACGCCGATGGGCACGACGAAGCCCAAGCACGGGACGACCTTGAAAAACGGCGGCGTGTTGGTGAGGACGACGTTGAAGCCGATGGCCGGACCGATGATCCCCAGTAACGATTGTGCGGCTTCAACGTCTTTGGCCGACGCGCGCTTGGGGAGCGGCGTGAATTTGTATTCGGTGGCCGGGAGGCTGGCGACGATGTTCCCGAACTGATCGCGGAAATTCAAGGAGAGGCGGCGCGTTTGCGGATGGCCGCCGATTTCCAGCGTATAAAGTCCGGCCGGCAGCATCTTATTCTGTACAGAGAATGCTTTCCCTGCCTCGAGGAGGCCCACCGTGCCCAAACGCCGCGGGTCCCACGAGGAAGCTGGCGTCAGCGTCACTGGCGTATCGCCGATCTGCAAGAGTTTCGCTTGGCTGGAGTCGATGGTCATCCCGATCTCCCCGGCCCGATTTTGAACGAAGAGATCGAGCGTCTGAAAGAGGCTCTGAACGTCGAGGCCTTCGACGCCGACGATCCCCGGATTTTGAGGGGGATCGGAGGACGCCGTTCGGGAATGGGGAAAGAGAAGAATCGGCGCGAGCGCGAGCATTGTCATTGCTATGCGTTTCTTCATCGTCCTTCGCCTCCAAAGCAGATCTCTCCCGAGAGCGACGTCGCGAGGGCTTGATGCCCGCCTGCGGCGTCGTCTCTCGTCCGGTCATCCGCCAGATGGGACGGCGAGGCGGCGAGCGAATGTTGCACGGATTTTTTCGTACCGTCGAGCGAACCTCCGGGAAGGGGACACGCCTCTTGTCCTCCTCCCGGCGATTCGCGTAAAATCCCCCCTCTCCGCGAGAAGGTGAAGAAGACCTGAAGGAGGAGGGACGTATGTTTCGATTCGCGCGTCATCTGCGAAGCATCCTCGCTCTGATCCTCGTAGCTGAAGTGATCCTCGCGGCGCAGCGAGCCGTTCCCTCCCCGAAGGAACATTTGGGGTTCGACATCGGGGAGGATCGTCGGCTCGCCAGTTGGCCGCAGATCGTCGAGTATTTCCGGCGACTGGATGAGGGGTCGGATCGTGTGAGCGTCGTGGAATTGGGTCGAAGCACAGAAGGACGTCCTTTCATCATGGCGATCATCGCGGCTCCGTCGACGCTCGCTCGGTTGGAGGAGTACCGACAGATCCAAAAGCGGCTCGCCGATCCACGCGGTCTTTCCGAGACCGAGGCGCGTGCGCTGATCGAGCGCGGGAAGGTCGTCGTCCTGATCACGTGCAACATCCACTCGACGGAGGTCGCCAGCGCGCAAACGGCTGTCGAATTCGCCTGGCGCATGGCGACTGAGGATTCGCCGCGCGTGCGCGAGATCCTGGAGAACGTGATCCTCTTGCTCATCCCTTCGCTTAATCCCGATGGGAATCAGATGGTCTACGAGTGGTATCAGCGAACGCTCGGTACGCCATATGAGGGGACGAGTCCGCCGTGGCTCTATCACCAGTACGTCGGGCATGACAACAATCGGGATTGGTACATGTTCACGCAGGTGGAGACGCGACTCACGGTGGAGAAGGCCCACAACGCTTGGCATCCGCAGATCGTTTACGATGTGCACCAGATGGGAGCGTTGGGAGCGCGCATCTTCATGCCGCCGTGGATTGATCCGATCGAACCCAACATTGATCCGATCCTCGTGCAGGAGATGAATTGGTTGGGGATGAAGATGGCGGCCGATCTGACGGCGGAAGGGAAGAAAGGGGTCGTCGTCAACGCGATCTATGACCTCTGGACGCCAGCGCGATGCTATCAGTGTTATCACGGTGGATTACGAATCTTGACGGAATCGGCGAGCGTGCGCATCGCCTCGCCGATCGAAATCCCATTCGAGCGGCTGCGAGGTGGGCGCGGCTATGATGCGCGGCAGCCGAGCTGGAATTTCCCGGAGCCTTGGCCCGGAGGGATCTGGCGCTTGCGCGACATCGTGGACTATCAACTCTCGGCCTTTTTCTCACTCTTGCAGACGGCGGCGCGACATCGGGATCACTTTTTGTGGAACTTCTATCGGATCGGGAGGCGCGCGGTCGAACGGGAAGAGCCACCTTTTGCTTTCATCATCCCTCCGGAGCAGAAGGATCCGGCTGCGGCGCGAAAACTGGTCGAGGTCTTGCGCTTCGGATTGGTGGAGGTGTGGAAGGCGCAGGCGGACTTTCACGCCGATGGGCGAGTGTTTCCGGCAGGGAGTCTCATCATCCCGTTGGCGCAGCCCTATGGAGCGTTCGCGAAGGCGCTGCTGGAACGGCAGCGTTATCCCGACTTGCGCGAATATCCAGGGGGGCCGCCGAAGCGTCCCTACGATGTGACGGCGCATACGCTCCCGTTGCTCATGGGGGTGAACGTCGTGGAGATCGCTCGGCCGTTCTCCGTCCCATGGGAGCGTGTGGATCGCGCGGAAGAGCCGACGGGAGGGATCGTAGGGGGGAAGTCATCGCATGGGTACGTGATCCGACCGGAGGGGCATCGGGAGATCGCCGCTCTCTTCGACCTGCTTAAGCGAGGGGTGCGCGTGTATCGCCTCTTGGAGTCCTCTGCGTTCCCGTCTGGTACGGCGTTCGTCCCTGCCGGACAGGAGGCGCTCTTGGAGGAGACCGCTCGGCGCTTCTCGATCTCAGTTCAAGCCGTTCGGGAGCGTCCACGCGGAACCTTGTTGGAGCTGCGGTTGCCTCGTGTGGGGCTTTATCGAAGCTATGTCCCCTCAATGGACGAAGGATGGACGCGTTGGGTCTTTGATCAATTCGGTATCCCGTACGAGAACATCTACGATCGGGATGTGCGCGCAGGGAACTTGCGCCATCGGTTCGATGCGATCATCTTGCCGGATCAGACCGCGCGGGTGATCCTGGAGGGACATCGGCCGGGCACGATGCCCGAGGAGTATACGGGCGGCATTGGAGAAGTGGGATTGACCCATCTGCGGCGATTCGCCGAAGACGGCGGGAGTGTGATCGCCTTCAATCAAGCGTCGGAGGTGATCTTGAATGGGATGCGACCGGATGTCCGCAATGTCCTCGCGGGCGTTTCGGAGCGGGAGTTTTACGGACCGGGCTCGATCCTGAAGGCCGAATTTGATCCCACGCATCCGGTCGCCTTCGGGATGGAGCGCGAAGCGGCGATTTGGTTTGAAGAAGGACCGGCCTTTGAGGTTGGCGGTTCGGCCATCGTCATCGCACGGTATCCGGCGGGCGATCCGCTGTTGAGCGGGTGGCTGCTTGGAGGGGAGCGACTCTCAGGGAAAGCGGCACTCGTCGAAGTCCCGGTCGGTCGCGGCCGCGTGATCCTCTTCGGCTTCCGACCGCAGTATCGCGGGCAGTCATATGCCACATTCGCGACGGTCTTTAACGCCTTGCTCTACGCGGCATCCGAGCGCGTGACGTGGTGAGAAGCGGCTTCAGCTGGGGGGCGGATGTCTCGTGCAAGGCGCTCTCTCCTTGGCGGGAGGGGACGACTCAGGCGCGGTGCCGATAAAGGACGATCAATCCTTGTGTCCCCATCTCGCCGAGTCCTTCCCTGAGGGCTTCGCTGAAGAGGCGAAAAGCGAGCTCGGCTCCGGGAAAGGCTGTTGGCCCGAGGTCAGGATTTTCGGGAGCGTCTCGACCGCAAGTTCGTTGAATGGCTTCGCGCACCAGGCGCAGGTCTTTCTGCTGAAGGGCGATCTTGAAGCCCGGCGTGAAGTCGTTCTGGAGGATCTTGGGAGCGAGATTCGCGAGCATCCAGGAGGCGGCTGCTCCCTGTGAGATGGCGCGCAGCGTGGTCTCCACATCGAGACCGAGCCGCTCAGCCAGGTGAATCCCTTCGGCCACGGCCACGATGTTCAACGCGCAGATGAGTTGATTGACGAGCTTCGTCTTTTGACCATTCCCGTTCGGTCCCGTGTAGACGATCGTCTTCCCGAGAGCGCGCAGGATTGGCAAGCACTGATGGAAGACGTCTTCTCGTCCCCCGACCATGATGGCGAGCGTACCTTCAATGGCCCCGCGCTCCCCACCGCTGACGGGCGCGTCGAGCATCTCGCACGCCCTCTCGGTGAGGCGCTGAGCGAACCGCACGGCCGCATCCGGAGCGATCGTGCTCATCTCGATCAAGATGCTCCCTGGGCGGATCCCTTCCCAGATTCCCTTCGGGCCGAAGAGCACGGCTTCGACGTCGGGCGTATCTGAGAGGATGGTGATCACGACGTCGGACGTTTGGGCGAGCTCAGCGGGCGAGGACGCCCAGCTGGCTCCCATCTCCAGAAGCGGGTGCGCCTTGCTCGCCGTGCGATTATGGACGGTCAGGGTGAATCCCGCCTTGAGGAGGCGCGTCGCCATAGGGCGGCCCATCGTGCCGAGTCCGATGAATCCGAGACGCATGTATCCCTCCTATCGCGCGGTCGGAGTGAGGCCGTGCCCGATCGGATAAGCGCCTGGCAGGCTGATCGGTAATTTCCCGGTGAAGGGGATCTCGCCGAGGACGGCGCGCAGAGCCGCGCGCTCAGCCTCCGGGTAGTACTCGTAGGTCAAGATGTACGTCGGCAGCTCGGGCACGAACGAGAGCACGTAAGGGCTTCCGAAGAGCGTGAAGACGAAAGGCTTCTCCGATTTCGAGAGCGCGCGAAGAAGCGCTAGTTGTTCTTCGGTCAGATCAATGGAGCCTTTGTACGCGGCGATGCGGATGAAGCCGTTAGCCAGGATGACGTCGCAGAGATCGGCCAGCTTCTTCACGACTTCGATCGTCTCGCGCGAGGTCTTCTCGTCAATGGTCACTTCGATCACGTTCCGATGGCGTTTGAGGAGTTCTGCGCGAAAGGCGCTCCCGGGCGTGCCCTCTCGCCATCCTTCGCGCGCGTCGAGGATCGTCAGCAGTAGGACGCGCCGCGTCTCATCGAGCGCGAGCGGGAGCACGCGCCGCTCATCGCGCACCAAGGTGATGGCGCGTTCGATCATCATGCGCGCCCACTGCTGGTGCTCCCGATTCCCGACGATCGCTTCGATTTGATCCAGATCCACGTACCGATTCCGATGCAGGCCGAGTCGCGCTTTCGCTTCCAGGAGGCGCCGCACGGAGGCCTCGATCCGCTCCAGGGGGATCTCGCCGCGCTCGACGGCTTGCCGAAGGGCCGTGAAGGACTTCTCGACATCCACGGGAAAGAGGATCACGTCCGCGCCCGCTCGAACGGCGCGCACAGTCGCTTCCTCCGGCGTGAAGTGATCGGCGATCCCGCGCATCTCCATGGCATCGGTGAAGATCAGACCTTGAAACCCCAGCTCCGTTCGAAGCAATCCGGTGAGGATTGCGGGCGAGAGCGTTGCCGGCACGCCTTTCTCCGGCTCCAATTGCGGAAGGGCAATGTGCGCGGTCATGATCGCGGCGACGCCGGCGCGGATCGCCGCGCGAAAAGGCGGTAGCTCGATTCGATCGAGGCGGTCGCGGCCAACCGCGATGACGGGCAGCTCCAGATGCGAATCCTGGCTCGTGTCACCATGCCCGGGGAAATGCTTGGCCGTTGCCAGTTGCCCGTTCTCTTGCGCCCCGCGAATATAGGCCTGGCCCAGGCGCGAGACCAAAGCGACGTCCTCGCCGAAGGACCGGATGTTGATGATCGGGTTCCGCGGATTATTGTTGACGTCCAGGACGGGATAGAAATTCACGTGAATCCCTAAGGCGCGCCCCTCGATGGCCGTGATCTGACCCGCGTGATAAGCCAGCTCCTCGCTCCCGGTCGCTCCCAACGCCATCGCGCGCGGCAATCGCGTCGCTCCGCGAAACTGGTATCCCGGTCCGCCTTCAAGATCCGCGGTGATCAAGAGCGGGATCTTCGCCAGTCGCTGCATGCGATTCAGCAAGGCGGCCAGAGCGACCGGATCCCCACCGAAGGCATGATAGCCACCGACGTGAAACTCCACGATGTTCCGCTCGATGCGGCGGAACTCTTCGCTCTCCCGATTCATGAAGACGGGCGCCATCGCGGGAATGAGCATCTGCCCAATCTTCTCCTCCAGCGTCATCTGTCGGAGCGTCTCTTCGACCCACGCGCGATCCTGCGGAGCGAGCGGCGAGGAGACGTTCTGTCGCGGGAGAGCCGATGGAGGCATCGAGAGCCAGAGAATGAATGCCACTAGCCATGCGCTTCTCATATGCTCTTCCCTTCGCGCTTGATGTGAGCCGTTAGTTTATCGCTCCCTTCGGCGATCGTGCAACGGAGGGACAGCGATCGCGCGCTTTCAGGGCCGGAGCGCATCACGCGCGTTCGATCGGACGCATCGGGTCGGTGATCCATTCGCTCCAGGAGCCGGGATAAAGTCGCGCTTCGCCCAAGCCCGCGTGCAAGAGCGCCAGTAGATTATGCGCCGCCGTCACGCCGGAGCCGCAGTAAAAGATCGCGCGCGAAGGGGGGGTGTCGCCAAGTAGCTGCTCGAAGCGCGCGCGTAGCTCAGCGGCCGGGCGAAAGAGGCCTCGAGCGTCGAGGTTTTCGAGATACGGCGCGCAGATGGCTCCAGGGATGTGCCCGGCCACCGGATCGATCGGCTCATGCTCGCCGCGATAGCGTTCCAGGCTCCGCGCATCGATCAAGCGGAAGCTCGGATCCTGCAGGGCGGCCAGGACGTCCTCGACGCTCGCCACCAGCTCCGGACGGGGGCGAGGAATGAAGCGGCGGGGTGAGCGCCACTCGCGCCCGCGACGAAACGGACGGCCTTCGGCGCGCCACCATGGCCAACCGCCATCGAGTACGGCGACGGCTTCGTGGCCGAGCCACCGCAGTAGCCACCAGAGCCGCGCCGCCATTGAACCGCCACTGTCATCATAGGCGACGACTTGGACGTTCGCGTCAATGCCCCACGCGCTGAAGCGTTCGACCAGCTCCTCCACGGAAGGAAGCGGATGACGCCCAGTCTTGCCAGGGATGACCGTGCCGGTGAGGTCTCGTTCCAAATGTGCGTAGAGAGCGCCCGGGATATGCCCCTGTTCATAGTCGCGCTCGCCGCGAGTTGGATCGTCGAGCGCGAAGCGGCAATCCACGAGCACCCATGCCGGATCATCCAGATGTTGGTTGAGCACCGAGGTCGAGATCAGGGTTCGATACGTCATCGCGCGTGCTCGCGTCGTTGGTCGTCGGTCTTCAGGAAGCGGGCTTCGAGCCGACGCAGCTTCTCCAAGCGGCGGAGATGGCGCTCCTCGCTGCTGAAGCGCGCCTCCAGGAACGCCCGCACGAGCTCCTTCGCCAATTCTGGCCCGATGACGCGCGCGCCGAGCACGAGCACATTGAGGTCATCGTGTTCGACACCTTGGCGCGCCGAATACGTATCATGGCAGAGGCCGGCGCGAATCCCTGGCACCTTGTTGGCGGCGACCGAAGCGCCGACGCCGCTGCCGCAGATGAGGATGCCGCGCTCGGCGCGCCCCTCGCGCACGGCGAGGGCGACGGCTTCGGCATAGTCGGGATAGTCCACCGGATCCGCGCTCTCGGTCCCAAGGTCCTCCACCTCGTGACCCAGCGCGCGCACATAGGTGACAAGCATTCGCTTCAGCTCAAACCCCGCATGATCGGCTCCGATGACGATGCGCATGATCGGCCTCCCTCGTCTCACCTTTCGGCGAAAGTGTATCAGAGAACTTCAGCGAAGGGGAGGGCGATCAAGCCATAAAGATTGGTGATTCCGGCAAAAAAAGAATAAATTTTACAAATACCGCGGCGGTCGCTACACTATCCTCTCTCTTCCGCGCAAGGTGGGAAGGAGAGCAGTGATATGAGGATGAAGGGGACGGAGATCTTCATCGAATGTTTACGGCGAGAGGGGGTGAGCGTTGTCTTCGGGCATCCGGGAGGGGCGATTTTGCCGATTTACGATCGGCTCTATGATGCGGAGATCCGACACATTTTGATGCGGCACGAGCAAGCGGCGGCGCACGCGGCCGATGGCTATGCGCGGGCGTCCGGGCGCGTAGGCGTGGCGATGGCGACCTCCGGGCCGGGGGCGACGAATCTGGTGACGGGTATCGCCAGCGCCTTCATGGATTCGGTGCCCATGGTCATCTTCACGGGGCAGGTTCCCTCGACGCTGATCGGAACCGACGCGTTTCAGGAAGCGGATGTGGTGGGCATCACGCGGCCCTGTACGAAGCACAACTACCTGGTCTTGCGCACCGAGGAGTTAGCGCGCACCATTCGGGAGGCATTCTATCTGGCGCGGACGGGTCGGCCGGGACCGGTTCTCGTGGATCTGCCCAAGGACATTCAGTTGAGCGAGTGCGAATTCGTCTATCCGGAGGAGGTGAGGCTGCGGGGATATCGACCGATCCTCGATGGCGATCCCGAGGCGATCCGACAAGCGGTCGTGGCGATTCTGGAAGCGAAACGTCCGGTCATCTATGCCGGAGGCGGGGTCATCGCTTCCGAAGGCGCGGTGGAGTTGCAGCGGCTGGCGGAGATGGCGCGCGTTCCTGTGGCGACAACGTTGATGGGGCTTGGAGGCTTTCCAACGGAGCATCCGCTCTCGCTCGCGATGCTCGGCATGCATGGGAGTTGGTATGCCAATATGGCCGTCAGTCGGTGCGATCTGCTCATCGCCATCGGCGTGCGCTTCGATGATCGAGTGACGGGCAAGCTCGCGGCGTTCGCCCCCGAGGCGCGGAAGATTCACATCGACATCGATCCGGCGGAGATCAACAAGAACGTGCGCGTGGATATTCCGATCGTGGGGGATGTGCGCCGTGTGCTCTCGGTCTTGAATGCCGAGCTGGAAGCGCGGCTCAGGGAGTTTCGGACGATGACGTGGGAAGCCGAACGGCGCGCGTGGTTGGAACAGATCGCCGAATGGAAGCGCGCCTATCCGTTCTGTTACGACTTCGACGAGCGGGTGATCAAGCCACAGTGGGTGATCGAAGAGATCGCGCGGATCACGCAAGGGGAAGCCATTTTGACGACCGACGTGGGGCAGCATCAGATGTGGGCTGCGCAGTATTATCGGTTCAAGCATCCGCGGACATGGATCACCTCCGGTGGGTTGGGGGCGATGGGATTCGGATTGCCGGCGGCCATCGGTGCGTGGTTCGCGCGGCCGGATCGGCCGATCATTGCCATCTGCGGGGATGGGAGCTTTCAGATGACGATGCAAGAGTTGGCCGTGGTGGCGGAGCATCGCATCCCGCTGAAGATCGTGATCATCAACAATGCCTATCTGGGGATGGTGCGGCAGTGGCAGGAGATCTTCTACAATGGCCGCTATTCGGCGAGCGATCTGCGCGTCTCGCCCGATTATGCGAAGATCGCAGAGGCGTATGGCCTGCGGGGCTATACCGTGCGGCGTCCGGAGGAGTTGACCGATCTCTTCGAGCAGGAGCTGTTGGCGAGCGAGCCCGTTCTCTTCGACGTGCATGTGGCGGCGGAGGAAAACGTCTACCCGATGGTACCGCCGGGCGCAGCGATCACGGAGATGATCGTCGGACCCATGGCCTCAAAACGGATGGCTCACAGCAAAGCGTCAATGGGGTGAGATGATTCGGACGATCGTTTTGACCGTCGAGAATAGGCCGGGAGCGCTTGCGCGGATCACGGGATTATTCAGCGCGCGGGGGATCAACATCGAGAGCCTGACGGTAGCGCGGACCGACGATCCGACGCTCTCGCACATGACGATCGTCGTGGATTTGGACGACGCGGCATTGGAGAAGCTCCTGAAGCTACTCGATCGCCTGGTGGATGTCGTGACGGTGACGGCCGTGAACCCGCGAAACGCTGTTGAGCGGGAGCTGTTGTTGTTGAAGGTGCGGCATGAGCCGGGGCAGAAGTTGGAGTTGCTCAAGGAAGCGGAGATCTTTCGAGCGCGCGTCGTGGATGTCTCGTCGCAGTCCTATGTCCTGGAGCTGACGGGGGATGAGGAGAAGTTGGAGGCCTTCATCCGCGTCTTCGAGAAATATGGGATTGTGGAGTTGGTGAGGTCGGGGAAAGTGGCCATGGCGCGGGGATGAGCGCATCCCTGCTATTCCTTGGTGAGGAGGGAGCGTTCGATGGCGAAGATCTATTACGAGAAGGATGCCGATCTGCGGCTCCTTTCGGGGAAGACGATTGCGATCATCGGCTATGGGAGTCAGGGGCATGCGCACGCCTTGAATCTACGCGACAGCGGACAAACCGTGCTCGTGGGCTTATATCGAGGGAGCCGATCCTGGGCGAAGGCGGAAGCCGAGGGGCTCACCGTCCTGCCGGTTGAGGAGGCAGCCGAGCGGGGCGATCTCGTCATGCTCCTTGTGCCGGATCAAACGCAGCGAGAGGTATACGAGCGCGCGATCGCTCGGGCGTTGCGGTCGGGGAAGATGTTGCTGTTCGCGCATGGGTTCAACATTCACTACAACCAGATTGTGCCGCCACCGGATGTGGACGTCGCGATGGTGGCGCCTAAGGGACCGGGACACCGATTGCGAGAGTTGTTCTTGGAAGGGCAAGGGGTACCGGCGCTTCTGGCCGTACATCAGAATGCCTCGGGGCGGGCCAAAGAGTTAGCTCTGGCTTACGCCAAGGGGATTGGTGCGACGCGTGCCGGGGTGATCGAGACGACGTTTCGGGAGGAGACCGAGACGGATTTGTTCGGCGAGCAGGCGGTGCTGTGTGGAGGCGTGACGGCCTTGATCAAAGCGGGGTTTGAGACATTGGTGGAAGCCGGGTATCAGCCGGAGATCGCTTATTTCGAGTGTCTGCACGAGCTGAAGCTGATCGTGGATTTGATCTACGAGGGGGGCTTGGCCTATATGCGTTATTCCATCAGCGATACGGCCGAATATGGCGATTATACGCGCGGACCGCGGATCATCAACGAACAGGTTCGCGCGGAGATGCGGCGGATCCTCGCTGAGATTCAAAACGGGACGTTCGCCCGGGAGTGGATCTTGGAGAATCAAGCCGGACGGCCAAGCTTCACGGCCTATCGCCGACAAGAGGCTGAGCTGCTCATTGAGCGGGTCGGGCGAACGCTGCGCGAAGGCATTATGGGGATGAGAGCTCGTACGACCTCGGCCTGAACTGTTCGTCGCGGGTTCGGCTGGCGCGAGGGGAGTGCAGGGCCGCTCTTCTTGTGGCTGTGTAGGTGTCCCTTGCTTTCGGAGCCGGCCTCTGCCAAAGTATCCGTCTTCGGATTCGACGATGGATTCACGTCTTATTTCCGAGCAAGAGGGGAGCACCCATGGGTATCCTGTATGAGGACGTTGCTCGGTATTTGGAGAGTCTGACGCCCGATCGCCTCGATGTGCTCCTCGAACAAGAGGACGTAGCTCGCGAGCGGCGCATTCCCATTGTCGGCCCGATCGTGGGCCGGTGGTTGCATCAGCTGGCGCGCATGATCGGCGCGCGACGAATCTTCGAGATGGGATCGGCGATCGGGTACTCGACGCTGTGGTTGGCCTTGGCCGTCCCTGAAGATGGAGTCGTGTACTACACCGATAGCGATCCGACCAATGCGCGCGAGGCGCTCGGGTATTTTCGGCGCGCGGGTGTTGCCGATCGGATTCGGATTCTGGTCGGCGATGCGTTGAAGCTCTTGGATCAGGTGGAGGGGGAATTCGATCTGATCTTCAACGACGTGGACAAGCATCAATATCCGGACGTCTTTCACAAAGCTGTGCCCCGACTACGGCGCGGCGGCTTGCTCGTGGCGGACAATGTCCTATGGGGTGGGCGCGTCGCTCGTGGGGAGACCGACCGGGAGACCGCGGCGATTCGGGAGTTCAATCGGTTGCTCTTCTCGTCGCCAGAGTTGCTGACGACGATCGTTCCCCTACGAGATGGCGTCTCGGTGAGTTTGAAAGTATGAGCTGTGCGTTCACGTGGCGGCGAAGAGCGCGGCTGCGCCGAGAATACCGACGTCGGCTTCCAAACGGGCGGGGACAATGGCGACTTCCGCCGCGCGCGGTAGGATCGAGTACATCGGTGTGAGCTGGCGCAGGCGAGGGAATAGGAGATCGCTCCATTGTGAGACCCCTCCGCCCAGGATGATGATGTCGGGATCGAAGACGTTGATCATTCCCCCGAGCCAAATGCTCAGGAAGCGCGCCGTCTCCTCGACGATCTCCAGAGCGAGCGGATCACCGCGTCGAGCCGCTTCGCCCACGACGACGGGCGTGATGGCTTCCAGATCTCCGGCGACGAGATCGAGCAGATGCGAGGGCGTCGTCGCTTGGCGCAACTTCTCCTTCGTCCGCCGGGTGATGGCCGTGCCCGAAGCGAAAGCTTCGATGCACCCCCGATGGCCGCAGTTGCAGAGCGGTCCTTCGTAATCAATGGTCACGTGTCCGGCTTCGACGGCCATGCCGGTTCGTCCGCCGTAGATTTTGCCGCCGAGGATGACGCCCGTTCCGATTCCAGTGCTCACGGTGACATAGAAGACATGCGCATATCCGGCCCCCGCTCCGAAGAGGGCTTCAGCGAGCCCCGCGGCGTTGGCATCGTTCTCAATGAGGACGGGTCGGCCGTAGCGCTCGCGCATGAGGCGAGCGAGGGGGATATCCCTCAAGGCCGGGATATTCGGGGAGTAGAGCAACTCGCCCGTTCGCGGATCGAGGGGGCCGGGGGCGACGACGCCAATGCCGTCGATCTCCTCGATGTGACGGCCCGCACGTTCGAGGACGAGGTCCACGGAGGCGAAGACCTGATGCAGCACCTCTTCCTTCGGCCGATCCGCTGGGGTGGGGAGGACGACGCGTTCGATCACGCGCGTGCCGCAAACGACCCCGGTGGCGATCTTTGTCCCCCCGATGTCGACGCCGATGATGGCTCGTCCATTACTCATCTCCGGCCTTCTCCTTTCCGAGGCGTGTTCGCATAAAGACGCGCATCGTACGCGGCGCGCCGTGCGTTTGTCAACGGGATCCCGTGCGCCGCCGGGGGCCCCATCGTCGGCTGCGCGCGCAAGCGGAACGACTCATTCTCGGCAATGCCCTTCGATCAGAAAGACCGGCTCCGCGCGCGAAAGGCCGCATAGGGCGCGTTCGACCCATCGCTGTGCTTGCTCCAAAGAGGCTGCGTGCGAGAGGTCGAGGAGTTGCATCGCCGCCAAGAGATAACGGCGCATCGGGCGGGCAGTCGCTGGTTCACGCTCGAAGAAACGGGCGAGGATGGGGGCTGCCTCTTCCACAGTCGTCATGAGGATTGTCGCCTCTTCCAGAGCGAGCGTCACCTTCCCTTCCTTGTCGCATATGCAGGCTCTCACCGTCGAAGTCTCTCGCCGTTTGAAGAAGCGGCGAGTCGCGGCGCGTCCTCGGTAAAGCTCGAATCCTTCGGTTTCCGCTACTAACTCCGCGCGATCTTCCGGGACGCCCATCAAGCGAGCGGCCAGGGCCCATCGCTGATCTGGCGTCACGTGGGGGGAGGGTTGCTCGGGATGTGGGCTTACCTTCCCCGTCACCGTGAGACGCGCCTGTGAGGTGCGCGGATCCCAACGCACGTCCGTCACAAGCGACGAGCGCTCGGCGCCATATGCGAGAAGCGCGTGTTCGGCTTCTCGGCGCAAGCGTTCCACCTCCTCTGGGTATGCGAGCTGGCGTTCGATCGTCTCCTGAAGATCGACGAGGGCTGCGCCGAACGCCCCCATGAACTCGCCGTGCTCAAGAAGGAGGGAAGGGAGTCTAAGCCGCTGCGAGAGGAGTGGCAGAAAGAGTGGGGCCGATGCGCCCGTCCCGACAAGGGGTGGAGGGGGAAATTGTGGATGCCGATGTAAGACTTTTTGAATCGCGTTCGCAAGCGCCTGCGTCGCGCGTTCAAGCACCAGTTCGGCCACATCTTCGGGAGCGAGCGCGAGCCGCGCCGCGAGGCCCTCGAAGGCTTTTCGGGCGGCCGCCCGTCGCTCACTCGTCTCGTCGGAGATTGAGAGTCCCAGGCAGAGCGCGGCATCCCCGACCGTGAGCGCATACTGACGCCCATCGCGGGCGACCAGGAGCAAGACCTCTTCCGCGTGCTCGGATGCCGGGGCGAACCCGGTTACACGCGCGCCGTCCAACATCTCTTGCGGCGCTTCTCGAACGGGAGCGATCCCTAGCCCCGTGGTGCTCCACGGGCCGACGCCCGCGATCATCCCACGTCGAAAACGCACCAGGCTTTCGCTCCCCACGGCGAGCGAGAGGAGTTCGAGCGCACGAAGAGGCACGCGCCCGTGTGCCAGTTCCGCCTCCCCATCGAATGGCCGTCCCTGGCGAACCATCGCAATCTGCGTGGAGCTTCGTCCCATTTGGGCGATGATCCCCTCTCGAATCTTCCCCTGATGCAGCGCGCCGAGCAATCCGGCGACAGGTCCAGAGAGGAAGCCGAGCGTGGGACGATGGAGGAGCGCCTTCCACGGGATCAGTCCCCCATCGTTGCGAACAATGAAGAGCGGTGCGCGAAGGCCCATCCCCTGCGCACTTCGACCGAGGAGCTCGCCGGCCTTGAAGACCTCGTCTAGAGCTGTCACCAAGCCGATCGCTGCGTGAAGCCGAAGCGTCGGATCCGCATCCGCGGAGAACTCCGAGACGCTGCACATCGGAAGACCGAGGCGCGAACGAGATTCGAGAAGCGTCCACACCGCGTGGGTATTGGAATGCTCGCCCGGATTGAGGACGATGCCCATCGCTCCACGCGCGCGGAGAACGTAAAGCGCGTCGAGCCCGTTCCCCTCCAGATCGCGCGAGCGCACGTTCAGACGCGCGATGTGAGCCGAAGATCCCGAGAACAACGGCGCCGTCTCCTCTTCGCCTGATGGACGCTCCGTCGGCGGATCGAGGTCCAGAAGACCGATGAACGCTGAGCGAGCTTGCAAGGCCGCGTCCACGCCAAGAGTCGTCCCAAACGAGAGACCGAGGACGCGTTCCCGTGAAAAATCGCCTTTCGAGAGGAGGGCGTGAAGAGCGAGTCGGATCTCTTCAGCGCGAAGCGCCCATGTCGCGAGCGATCCGGTGGGGCCCTGCGAGCGCGCGTGATGAGCAGCGATCACCTCCGACGTCTCGTGATCGAGCGCTACGGCGCACACGCCATTCTCTTCCACGGTGACTCCGATGCGAACCCACCGTCGTTCGTTCGTCATCGCTCATCAGCCGTGTGCCGCCGAAGCTTGCCGCTCTCGTCGCGATCTCCATGTGACCGAAGAGGGGCGAGTTCTCCCCGCGATGGGCTCATGGGGGAGGGGGGGATCCAAAGCGCGCTTCCTCTTCGATCGCGTGAGTCTCGCGGTTGACCACGCGGGCCAAGACGAAGAGGAGATCGGAGAGGCGGTTCAGATAGACGAGGACGTGTTCGTTGATCGGCTCCTCGGCCGCCAGCCGTACGACGCGCCGTTCGGCGCGGCGTGCGACGGCGCGCGCCAGATGCAATAGGGCACCCGGCACAGCGCCTCCGGGCAGGATGAATTCCCGCAGGGGAGGGAGCGCGCTGTTCCATGCGTCTATCGCTTGCTCCAAGCGCGCGATATGATCCGGCTCAATGCGCGGTGCTTTGACCTCAAGCGGACTGGCCAAGTCGGCTCCGACGGTGAACAGCTCGTTTTGAATCTCGCCCAGAAGCCGATTCACCGGAGAATCCGCCATATGCGCGCGCACGAGGCCAAGAAGCGAATTCAACTCGTCCACATCCCCATAGGCTTCGACGCGCGCGGAATCCTTCCGCACGCGCCGACCTCCAACGAGCGAGGTCTCCCCTCGATCGCCTGTTCGCGTGTACACCTTCGTGATGCGCATAAACGCGCTCACATTATAGCCGTGACATCACCGCGACAGCAATTCCTTCGCATGAATCTCGGGAATGCCCCTTCGCGCATCGAACTTGACAGAGAAGGGGGTGAAGGGATACACTCTCCCAGCGTGATGAAGCGAGCCTTCACGATCGCGTTGATACTTCTCGCAAGTGGTGGCGTGGGGCGGGCGGTGGTCTTGTGCGCGCGATCGTTGTGCGCGATGCCTCTTGTCCGTTGTTGTTGTCATCGCCCTGGCGAGTTGGAACCAGCGCGTCTTGTGAGTCCGATGGCATGCGAGGCCTCCCCGGGGACGCTGGTTCGTTCCTGGAGGGATGTGGGGGCTCGTCCGTGTTGTCTCCTCCCCTCAGCTTCAGCACGGGCGTCCGGCGAGGCGATCTCGACGTCTCCGCCCCTTCAGGAGAGGGAAGGGAAGGGTTCGGTGGATGTCGTCCCCAACGGAACATCTCCGCCTGTGAAAGAGCGCGCCTCATCGGACGATCTCTTCTCCGTGGCTCCTCCGATTTATCTCCGTTTTGCCGTCTTGCGCATTTAGCATCTTTGCATCTCCGCAGGTGATCGGCCGCCTTCGTGCGGCGATTCATCCCTCTTGCTGAGGTCTCATCCCGCTGCGCGTGCGAAAAGCGCGCGAGGGGCTTCTCGAATTCGGAGGCGATGACAATGAGGAGACGCACGAGCGCAAAGCCTTCTCACGAGGCGAAGCGGATCCATGTGGATCGGCGTTTTCGTCTCCATCCGAACCGTTGGAGGGGAAGCTGGATGATCGGAATCCTCCTCCTCGGCGTTTGCGCGCCGCTTCGCTATGGGCAATCGGTCGAATCATTGGCGAATCCGGGGAGAGAGCAGGCGAGGCAGAATCCCTCGGTGAACTTCGCTGTATTGAGGCGCGAGGGGGGAGGACCAGACGCCGCGTCTGCCGAGCAGCCTCTCATCACGCTCGAGGAATTGATCGCCGAGGCGTTGCGCGCCAATCCGGAGGTCCTCGAAGCTCGGCGACGTTATGATGCTCGCCTGGCCCGGGTCTCGCAGGTGTCGGCGCCACCAGAGCCCACGCTCTCGATCGCTTCGGTAGGGAATCTGCTTCCGTTCTCCGTACAGGTCGGAGATCCATCCAGCGCGCGCATGGTGAGCATCCTGCAGGAGATCCCGTTCCCTGGGAAGCTCGCTCTCCGGGGGAAAATCGCCACTTTGGAAGCGGAGGCCGAGCGATGGAGCTACGAGCAGACCTGGCGTCGCGTGGTCTCCGAGCTGAAGGTGGCGTATTACGAATTGTACTTCGTGGACAAGTCCTTGGAGATCGTCCAACGAATCAAAGGTTTGCTCGAACAGTTCCTCAAGATCGCCGAGGCGCGCTATCAGGTGGGGAAGGCGGCGCAGGCGGATGTCCTCAAGGCACAGACGGAGCTCTCGATCCTGCTGGAACGACTGGCGGTTTTGGAGCAGCGACGGGAGAGCACCGTCGCGCTCATCAACGCCCTGTTGAATCGCCCGCCAGAGACGCCCCTTGGACGGGTGGCCGAAGTGAAGAAAGGCACGCTCACCTTTTCGCTCGAAGAGTTGTATCGGATGGCCGCCGCCGATTCTCCCGAGCTGAAGCAGCAAGAGCGGGTGATGGACAGCCGCCACTATCAGATCGCGCTCGCGCAGAAGGAGTTCTATCCCGATTTCGCCGTGGGCTTCCAATACATGCAACGGCCGGCGATGCCGGAGATGTGGGGCCTCAGCATCAGCGTGAGACTCCCGCTGTATTTTTGGCGGAAGCAGCGACCGGCGCTCGACGAGGCGAGTGCCGAATGGACTCAGGCCCGACGACGACATGAGGGGATTCGCGCGCAGCTCTTCTTCCGCGTGAAAGACCTATATTTGATGGCGGTGACGGCCGATCGGCTCCTTCGACTCTATGAGGAAGGGATCATCCCCCAAGCGACCTTGGCGTTGGAGTCTTCCATCGCGGCATACCAGGTCGGGGCGGTGGATTTCCTGACGCTCATTACGAATCTCATCACAGTGCTCACTTATGAGACCAGTTACTACGAGCAACTCGTGACTTTTCAAAAATCGTTGGCTCAACTGGAGCCACTCATCGGGAGAGAGCTGGTGAGATGAAATCGCGAGATGACGTTCCCGATGGGAGGGTTCTTGGGCCGTGAGGAGGGAAGCGATGGAGAGAGAATCGCGCACGCCATGGAGATCATCTGAGGAAGACCCCTTGGGGGTGCTCTGGGCGGCTCACGCCTCTGCGTCAAACCGCGAAGCGGTGGATCCGCCCCCCTCACCGACATCTCCGGACGGTGAGGGAACACGCGGAGGACAGGGGATACGGAGGAGGCGCTGGGGCTCACGGCGCTTTTGGGGTGGCAGTGCGCTTCTTCTCGCACTCCTGGCGATGGGGGTTGCGTACCGGTATCGCGAGGAGCTGCAGCGAACACGACTCGGAATGTGGTTGAAGCGCGACGAAGGGGCGTCGCGCTCAGTCGCGAAGACGATCTACTACTGTCCGATGCATCCCGAGTACAAGTCCGAGCGACCGGGCGAATGCCCGATCTGCGGGATGACGCTTGTGCCCTTGGAATCCTCGCCGAAAGGCATGGCTCAGGAACCCGCTGGGGAGATGGCGGGGGTGACCTTTCCTTTTGGGACTGTGCGCATCGACCCCATCAAGCAGCAGCTCATTGGCGTCGCCTATGGCGAGGTGATGTTCGGGCCGGTCGTCCACACGATTCGGACCGTCGGGAAGGTTACCTACGACGAGACGAAGATCGCTCGCGTACATCCCAAGATCGAGGGGTGGATCGAGAAGGTCCATGCGGACTACGTTGGGAAGCTCGTTCGGAAGGGAGAGCCACTTGTCGAGCTGTATAGTCCAGAGTTGGTGGCGACGCAGCAGGAGTATTTGCTGGCGCTGCGGGCGAAGGAGACGCTCGGTCGAAGCGCCTATCGAGAGATCGCCGCCGCTGCGGATTCGCTCTATGAGGCGAGCAAGCGACGATTGGAATTATGGGACATCCCCGAAGCGGACATCCGACGGATTCATCAGCGTGGTCAACCGTCTCGGACACTTACGCTTTACGCGCCGGTGAGTGGATTCGTCCTCTCACGGAACGCTTTTGAACGACAGCGCGTGACACCGGAGACGGAGCTTTATGTGATCGCCGATCTCTCGACCGTATGGGTGCTCGCGGACATCTACGAGTCCGAAGTGCCGATGGTCCGAGTTGGCCAGACGGCGACGATGACGCTGCCGGCCTTCCCCGGCAAGGTCTTCCGCGGACGGGTCACCTACATCTCTCCGCAGGTGGATAACGTGACGCGCACGGTGAAGATTCGCCTGGAATTCCCGAATCCCGACTTCGCGTTGAAGCCAGACATGTATACGAACGTCGAGCTCCACGTCCATTATGGGCGGCAGCTTTGGGTGCCCGAAGGGGCCGTCCTCGATTCCGGTGAGGAGCAGATCGTCTTCGTCGCCCACGAAGGAGGGTATTTCGAGCCGCGCCGGGTGCGCGTGGGGCCGAAGGTGGGCGATCGGTACATCATCCTGGAGGGATTGAAGGCGGGAGAGCGGATCGTCACCTCCGGGACCTTCCTCATTGATTCCGAGAGTCGCCTTAAGTCGGCCCTTCAGGGGATCAGCCATGCCGAGCATGGCCGCGCGCCGACGGGCGGCGAGCCGAAGGTTTCGCCGAGACGGCCGCAGGAGCATTCGGGGCACAAGCCGTGAGCGGAGGGAGACGGTTATGATCGAGAAGCTCATCGAATTCTGCGCGCGCAATCGCTTCCTCGTCTTCCTTCTCGTCGGAGCGGCTTTGCTCATTGGCTTCCACGCGATGCGCAACATCACGTTGGACGCCATCCCCGATCTCTCGGACACGCAAGTGATCATCTATTCCCGTTGGGATCGCAGCCCGGACATCATCGAGGATCAGGTCACCTATCCGATCATCAGCTCGCTACTCGGATTGCCTCGGGTGAAGGACATTCGGGGATTCTCGGACTTCGGCTACTCCTATGTATATGTGATCTTCGAGGACGGGACGGACATCTACTGGGCGCGGTCCCGCACGCTCGAATATCTGAGCAGCATCTTGCCGCGGTTGCCCGAGGGCGTCCAGGTGGAGTTGGCCAAGGACGCGACCGCTGTCGGATGGGTCTTCCAATATGCTTTGGTGGATACGACGGGGAAGCGGAGTGTGGCCGAGTTGCGCGCGCTCCAGGATTGGTATCTCCGCTATGAGTTGCAATCGGTGCCTGGGGTGGCCGAGGTCGCTCCGGTTGGAGGCTTCGTCCGACAGTATCAGGTGAATCTCGATCCCAACGCGCTCTTAGCTTATCGCGTTCCGCTCGATGCCGTCGTGCGCGCCATCCGTCAGGGGAATAACGATGTGGGCGGACGGCTCATCGAGTTCTCGGGACGCGAGTATATGGTGCGCGGTCGCGGCTACATCCGATCCCTTCGCGATGTCGAGAACATCGTCGTTGGAGTCAATCCGGAGACGGGAGTGCCCATCCTGGTGAAGCATCTCGGCACGGTCGCCCTGGGACCGGATCTTCGTCGTGGCATCGCCGAGCTGGACGGGGAGGGGGAGACGGTCGGGGGCATCGTGATCATGCGGTACGGAGAGAACGCGCTCAAGGTCATTGAGCGCGTGAAGGCACGTTTGGCCGAGATCGAGCGCGGTCTTCCGGAAGGGGTGAGGATCGTCACGACCTACGACCGGTCGGAGCTGATCCTCCGATCCATTGCGACGTTGAAGCGGACGCTTATCGAGGAGCTGGCGATCGTGAGCGTCGTGATCCTCATTTTCCTCTGGCACATCCCGAGCGCCATCATCCCCATCATCACCATCCCCATCGCCGTGCTCTTGTCGTTCATCCCGATGTACGCGATGAAGCTCACGGCCAACATCATGTCGCTTGGGGGGATCGCCATCGCCATTGGCGCGATGGTGGATGCTGCCATCGTCGTCGTCGAGCAGACGCATAAGCGGCTCGAACAGTGGGAAGCCGCTGGACGTCCGGGCGATTTTCGCGACGTCGTCATCCGCGCGGTGAAAGAGGTGGGCCGGCCGAGTTTCTTCGCGCTCTTGGTGATCGCCGTCTCGTTCATGCCGGTCTTCGCTCTGGAGGCGCAAGAAGGGCGACTCTTCAAGCCGCTCGCCTTCACGAAGAACTTCGCGATGGCGATCGCCGCCGTGCTCGCGATCACGCTCGATCCGGCGATCCGGCTGTTATTCACCCACATGCGAGAATTCACCTTTCGCCCGCGCGTGCTTTGTCGGCTCATCAACGCCATTCTCGTCGGGAAGATTCACAGCGAGGAGAAACATCCGATCAGCCGACTCTTGATGCGACTCTATCATCCGGTCGTGGAGTGGGTCCTGCGGCATCCGTGGATGACGATCGCTAGCGCCGTGCTCCTCGTCCTTCTGACGATCCCCGTTTTCTTCCGCCTGGGGGCGGAGTTCATGCCGCCGCTCGATGAAGGCGTGTTGCTCTACATGCCGACGACGTTGCCGGGCATTTCGGTGACGGAGGCGCAGAAGCTTCTGCAGGTCCAGGACAAGATTCTGAAATCGTTCCCCGAAGTCGAGCGAGTCTTCGGCAAGGCGGGGCGCGCGGAGACGGCGACCGATCCCGCTCCCTTCTCGATGATCGAAACGGTCATCGTGCTCAAGCCTCCAGATCAATGGCCGAAGAAGCCCCGCTGGTATTCTGACTGGGCTCCCGAGTGGTTGCAGGGTATCTTGCGGCGCATCTGGCCGGATCGGAAGACGAGTGAGGAGTTGATCTACGGCCCCGGCGGATTGAACGAAGCGCTGCAGCTTCCCGGCGTCGTCAACGCCTGGACGATGCCGATCAAAGCGCGCATTGACATGCTCACGACGGGCGTGCGCACGCCGGTGGGGATCAAAATTCTCGGCCACGACCTGAACACCATCCAGGAGATCGGCCAACGCATCGAGGGGGTGCTGCGAGACGTCCCCGGCACGACGAGCGTCTTCGCCGAACGTACGGCCGGAGGCTACTTCCTCGACTTCGCGCTGAAGCGCGAGGAGTTAGCCCGCTATGGGCTGACGGTTGAGGAAGCGCAGAGGGTCATCCTGTCGGCCATCGGCGGCGAGAACGTCACGATGACGGTCGAAGGGCGCGAGCGGTATCCGATCAACGTGCGCTACTTGCGCGATTATCGCAGCACGCTCGATCGGCTCGGTCGCGTGTTGGTGCCCACCCCAAACGGCGCGCAGATCCCCCTCATGCAAGTCGCTGACATCAAGCTCCTCTCCGGACCGGGCATGATCCGCGATGAGAATGGTCGCTTGAGCGGCTACGTCTACGTGGACGTCTCCGGGCGCGACATCGGCGGCTATGTGGAGGAGGCCAAGCGGATCGTCCGGGAGAAGGTCCCGCTGCCGCCCGGATATACGCTCGTCTGGAGCGGCCAGTACGAGCATATGCAGCGGGTCAAAGAACGACTGAAGCTCGTCGTGCCGATCACGCTCTTGATCATCTTTCTGCTGCTCTACTTTAATACGCGCTCGACGGCGAAGACGATAATCGTCATGCTCGCCGTTCCGTTCTCGGCCGTCGGTGCCATTTGGCTCCTCTATCTCTTGGACTACAATCTGAGCATCGCCGTATGGGTAGGGTTGATCGCGCTCCTCGGCGTGGATGCGGAGACGGGGGTCTTCATGTTGCTCTATCTCGATCTCGCGTACGAGGAGATGCGGAGTCAAGGGCTGATGCGGACGCGAGCGCATTTGCGCGAGGCGATTCACTACGGTGCGGTGAAGCGACTGCGTCCGAAGTTCATGACCGTGGCGACGATGTTCATCGCCTTGCTCCCTATCATGTGGTCCACGGGCACCGGCGCCGACGTGATGAAGCGCATCGCCGCCCCGATGATCGGAGGTATCTTCACCTCGTTCGTCATGGAGTTGGTCGTGTATCCGGCGATCTATTTCGTCTGGCGGTGGCATTTCCACCTGCAGAAGGAGGCGCAGGCATGATGCGGGCATACAGCCTTCGGTTCGCTGCGCGCAGGGCACGCGCTCGAGGACTCGAAGCGTTCGGAGAGCGTTCGACGTCGTTGCCCCCTCAGAGATGGCTGATCGTCAGAGCCCTCCTGCTCTTGCTGAGCGCGGTGGGGGCCAAGGGATTCGCTCAGGACTTTCGCTTCCCCGTCCGACACGAGCACGGACTCCGGTCGTGTCGCGGGGAATTGAGCATCACGGCCGAAGGCATCGAGTATCGAACCGTTCACGTGAAGCACGCGCGACGCTGGGCGTTCGAGGATATTCGGATAGTCGTGCTCGCCTCTCGCCGAGAGATCGTCCTCCACACGTATGAGGCCCATTGGTGGGCGTTGGGGCGAGATCGGGCGTTCCGATTCACGACGCTCTCGGAGATCCCGGCGGAGGTGAGCGCGTTCCTGTCGGCGCGCCTCCGACGACCCCTGGCGACGAGCTTCGTCGCCGCTGAAGGAGCACTGCTTCACGAGATCGCCGTGCGCCATCGCCATCGCTTCGGCGGATGTCAAGGGACGCTGCGCATCTATGCCGATCGAATGGTCTATGAGTCGCGCGATCGGCCCCATGATTCGCGCTCGTGGCGATGGTCGGATATCCAGCGCGTGGGGCGCTTCGGTCCGTATCAGTTGGAGATCGTGACGTACGAGCCGGAATTCGGCGGTCCCACGCGCGCGTATGTGTTCGATCTGAAGACGAGCATGCCGGATGAGGTCTACGATTTCGTCTGGGAGAGGGTCTATCACATGGCTCCTCGCAGGAGCGAAGGGAATCGGTGACGATAAGCGAGGGCGCGTTTTCGCCGCTTGGGTGAGCGCGTCGGCATTCTTTGCAGGAGGGAAGAGATGAAGACGACGACCCTGCTCTTACTTTTCGGTCTCGCAACGATCGTAGGCGTGGGCGCCTGGGCGCAACACGCGCATCAGGAGACGGGCCGTGAGACGACGATCGTCGGCGAGGTGATTGACCCCGTGTGCTATCTCAGCCATGGTTCGACGGGGAAGGCGCATCGCCGATGCGCCGAATATTGCGTGCAGCAGGGGATCCCACTCGCCATCTTGGAGGAGAAGACCGGACGGGTGTATCTCTCGCTCCCCGTGGATCACTCGAATCCCAACGCGAAGTTACGGGATTTCATCGCCGAAAAGGTGAAGGTGACGGGGACGGTCTACAGCAAGGGGGGACTCACGGGCATTCACGTGAAGCGCGTCGAGCGCGCCAGCGCCTAGGCGTCGGAAAAGGCGCGCCATCCGGACTGAAGGGGTATCCCGCGAGTGGGCGATCGTCCGAGGGCAGCGCTTTTCGGTTGCCCCTCATCGGGCGAGCAGGGAAAATTATAGCCGTTGTTGGAGTGCTCTCTGAGCGGGAGGGGGTATGCATGAAGCGATGAGCGCGCATCGGGAGTCTGAAGCCATTGTGAGAGATCCGGTCTGCGGCATGGAAGTGAACCCGGAGCAGGCGGCGAGTTCGCAGGAGTATGCGGGACGGGTGTATTTCTTTTGCTGCCGGCACTGCTGGGAACGATTTCGCGCGGAGCCGGAGCGCTATGTGGCCTCGGCCAGACCGCCTATCGCGCTCAAGGTCTCTCGGCGTCGGTCGGAGCCGCCTCCTGTGGCGGAAGGCGCGTACACCTGCCCCATGCATGCGGACGTGCGACGGGCGCAGCCGGGAGCCTGTCCGGAATGTGGGATGGCTCTGGAACCCTTCTCCGGCATTGCGGCGACTGAGGAGTACACCTGCCCCATGCATTCGGAGATCGTGCGCGGCGAGCCTGGAGTTTGTCCGATCTGTGGGATGGCGCTGGAGCCGAAGATGGTGCTTGGCGAGGAAGCCCCTAGTCCGGAACTGCGGGACATGAGTCGCCGATTTTGGCTCAGCGCGCTGCTGACGGCGCCGATCCTTCTGCTGGCGATGTCGGAGATGGTCGGTGGGATGCCCGGCCTCTCAGTCCGTTGGGCGATCGCGGTTCAGCTCGTTCTGGCGACGCCCGTCGTGCTCTGGGGGGGATGGCCGTTCTTTCAGCGCGCGATGGCTTCGGTGAGGAATCGGCGCTGGAACATGTTCACGCTCATCGCCTTGGGCACGGGGACAGCGTATCTCTACAGCGTGATCGCCGCGCTCTTCCCCGGCGTCTTCCCCTCGTCTTTTCGCGGTCCGCACGGTGAAGTCGCCGTGTACTTCGAGGCGGCAGCCGTGATCACGACGCTCGTTCTTCTGGGGCAAGTGCTGGAGCTGCGAGCGCGTCGTCGGACGAGCGGCGCGATCCGGATGCTGCTCGGCTTAGCGCCCAAGACAGCGCGTATGATTCGCGAAAGCGGGGAAGAGGAAGACGTTCCGCTCGAGCGTGTGCGTGTGGGCGATCGCCTTCGGGTTCGCCCGGGAGAACGCATCCCGGTGGATGGCATTGTGCTCGAGGGGTCTAGCTTCGTGGACGAATCCATGGTGACGGGTGAGCCGATGCCGGTGGAGAAGGGGCCAGGCCAATGGGTCATTGGCGGAACGGTCAACGGGACGGGCAGCTTCGTCATGCGCGCCGAGCGCGTCGGTCGCGAGACGCTGCTGCAGCAGATCGTGCGGATGGTGAGCGAGGCGCAGCGGAGTCGCGCGCCAATTCAGCGGTTGGCCGATCGGGTATCGGCGTACTTCGTTCCGGCCGTCGTGTTCGTCGCCGCGATCACGTTCGCGATATGGGGGCTCATTGGACCGGAACCGCGAATGGTCCACGCGCTGGTGAATGCCGTCGCCGTGCTGATCATCGCTTGTCCTTGTGCTTTGGGGTTGGCCACGCCAATGGCGATCATGGTAGGGACAGGGCGAGGGGCGATGGCCGGCGTGCTCGTGCGGCATGCCGAAGCGCTGGAACTGCTGGAACGGGTGGATACGCTCGTTGTGGACAAGACGGGGACGCTCACCGAAGGACGACCGCGCGTGGTCTCCATCGTCGCGCTGGCGGAGTTAACCGAGGCCGAAGTCTTGCGCTTCGCCGCGAGCCTCGAACGCGGGAGTGAGCATCCTCTGGCGCGCGCGCTCTTGGAAGCTGCTGAGCAGCGAGGGCTCTCGCTGGCCAACGTGCGACATTTCCGCTCGTTCCCCGGCAAAGGGGCGATGGGGGACGTCGAGGGACATACGGTCATCGTCGGAAGCGAGAGGGTGGCCATGGAATTCGGGTTGGAGACCGAGGCCGATATGGTGCGCCCGCAGGTGGAGGCGATGCGGCGGGCCGGGCAGACCGTCTTGTTCGTCATCGTGAATGGAACGCTGGTCGGACTCTTGGGGATTGCCGATCCCATCAAGGCCTCGGCGCGCGAGGCCATCGCGGCCTTGCATCGGGAGAAACTTCGTATTGTGATGGTCACCGGCGATCATCGTCAGACGGCTGAAGCCGTGGCTCGTGAGCTCGGCCTCGATGAGGTGATCGCTGAGGTGTTGCCGGATGAGAAGGCCGCAGTGGTGAGGCGCCTGAAGGCGGAGGGACGGCGAGTGGCCATGGCCGGCGATGGCATCAACGATGCTCCGGCGCTGGCCGAAGCTGACGTGGGGATCGCCATGGGGACAGGCACGGACGTCGCCATTGAGAGCGCCGCCGTGGTATTGGTGAAGGGGGACCTGCGAGGGATCGTGCGGGCTCGACGGCTCAGCCGCGCGACGATGCGTAATATCCGGCAGAACCTCTTCTTCGCCTTCGTGTATAACCTGCTTGGCGTGCCGATCGCCGCCGGAGTCTTCTACCCAATCTTCGGCCTGCTTTTGAGCCCGGTGATCGCGGCAGCCGCGATGACGTTCAGCTCGGTCTCGGTCATCGCGAACGCGCTGCGCTTGCGTCGGCTCGCGCTCTGAGTCCAGACCTCCTCGTCCGCAAGGGATGAAAAAAGGCGCGTGGGTCGAACCCGATCCACGCGCCTTCGTCATCAGGTGTAAGGCAGCATCACTTCTTCGCCGGGAGGACGGAACTCTTCAACGCCCTCGCGATCCGAAACTTCAAGACCGTCTTGGCCGGAATCTTAATGGGCTCGCCCGTTCGGGGATTGCGGCCCATTCGGGCTTTCCGTTTGGAGAGAACGAACTTCCCAAGCCCAGGCAGGGTGAAGACGCCCGCCTTTTTCACCTCCTTGGCCACGAGCGTCGAAAGCTCATCGAGGAAACTCCGCGCCGTCGCTCGATTCACCCCGAGCTTCTCCGCCAGATGTCCCACTAGTTGAGCCTTCGTCAGTGCCTTTTTCGCCATATCCTCCTCCTCAAGCATGAGATGCTCATTGCACGAACGCCCTTATCTTAGCACGAAATCACGGGCGCGTCACCGAGATCGTTTCCTCCTCAGGCACTTCGCGCCGGTGCAAGACCTTGTCGATCAGGCCGTAGGCGACGGCCTGATCGGCCGTGAGGATGAAGTCTCGTTCCACGTCGCGCTCGATCTGTTCGATCGAACGCCCCGTATGTTTGGCCAGGAGCGAGCTGATCAAACGGCGCAAGCGCATCAGCTCTTCGGCGTGAATGCGGATGTCGGTCGCTTGACCCGAGACGCCGTAGATGTACGGCTGATAGATGATGATGCGGGAGCTGGGGAGCGCGTACCGTTTCCCCGGCGCCCCGGCCGCCAAGAGCAAAGCGGCGATGGCCTCCGCCTCCCCCGTGCAGATCGTCGCCACATCGGGACGAATGAATTGCATCGTATCGTAGATGGCGAGGCCCGCCGTGAGCGATCCACCGGGACTGTTGATGTAGAGATTGATGTCCCGATCCGGATCCTCGGCCTCCAAATAGAGCAATTGGGCGATGATCAAGTTGGCCACCTGATCGTCGATCGGCGTCCCGAGAAAGACGATGCGCTCTTTCAAGAGGCGAGAATAAATGTCGTACGCGCGTTCCCCGCGACTCGTCGTCTCCACGACAATCGGCACAAAGTGCATACTCTCACCTCCCGCTGTGCAATTTTAGCATGAATTTTCGCTCTGGCAATCGTCGCCGCGCGTCTTGGCGCCTTGCGTTTTGAACGAAGATGGGCTATCACTCAACGAAAACGAGGCGGCCATGAGGGGCGAGGTGAATCAGGACGTTCAGAAGCTGGCGACGCTGCTCAACATCAGCCAGACGCTGGGGACGACGCTCAACTTGCGGCAGGCGCTGCTGCGCGTGCTGGAGATCCTGGAGGAGAATCACGGGGTCGTCTCCGGCGTGATCGCGCTGCTGGAAGAGAGTGGCGAGGAAGTGGTCATCGAAGTCTCGGTCGGGCTGACGCGCGAAGCGCAGCAGCGCGGGCGTTATCGGGTGGGCGAGGGAATCATCGGGCGTGTCGTCGAGAGCGGCAAACCCATCGTCGTCCCCAAGGCCAGCCAAGAGCCGCTCTTCCTGGATCGCACGGGCGTGCTCAAGGCATCTCGCGAAGAGCTGACCTTCATCTGCGTACCCGTCTCCGTCGATCAGCAGACGATCGGCGCCATGGGAATCGTCCTTCCCTATCGCCCGGATCGAGATTACGATCAGGCCACGAAATTCTTCAGCATCGTCGGCTCGATGGTGGCGCAGGCCGTGAGGGTGAATCAGCTCATCGAGGCGGAGAAGCGCCGCCTGATGGACGAGAACCTCGCCTTGCGTCGGGAACTGCGGGAGCGCTACGACTTCAGCAACATCATCGGCACGAGCCGACCGATGCAGGAGGTCTACGCACAGGTCGCGCAGGTCGCGCGGACGAACACGACCGTGCTTATCCGCGGCGAGTCGGGGACGGGGAAGGAGTTGATCGCGCGGGCGATCCATTACAATTCGCTGCGGGCCAATCAGCCGTTCCTCAAAGTCAGTTGTGCCGCCTTGCCGGAGAGCCTCATCGAGGCTGAGTTGTTCGGATACGAAAAGGGGGCGTTCACCGGAGCTTATGCGCGGAAGAAAGGGCGATTCGAGTTGGCCGATCGCGGGACCCTGTTTCTGGATGAAGTCGGCGACCTTCCTCTCTCGGTGCAGGTCAAGCTCCTGCGCGTGCTGCAGGAACGAGAATTCGAGCGGCTCGGTGGGACGGAGACGATCAAGGTAGACGTGCGGTTGATCGCTGCCACGAATCGCGATCTGGAGCAGGCGATGCGCGAGGGGACGTTCCGCGAGGACCTCTATTATCGCCTGAATGTGTTCACGATCTTTCTGCCGCCGCTGCGAGAGCGGAAGTCCGACATTCCGCTTCTGGCCGACTATTTTCTTGAGAAGTACGCGCGCCTGCACGGCAAGGATATTCGACGCATCTCGACGCCAGCCATTGACATGCTCATGAGCTACCACTGGCCGGGAAACGTGCGCGAGCTGGAGAATTGCATCGAGCGCGCGGTCCTCGTGTGCGAGGGGAACGTGATCCACAGCCATCATCTGCCGCCCACGCTTCAAACGGCCGAAGCGTCGGGGACGGTCCCGCGCCTCTCCTTGAGCGAAGCTGTGGCCGCTTACGAGAAGGATTTAATCCTGGATGCCTTGAAGACGGCGCGGGGAAATATCTCGCGCGCTGCCCGCCTGCTCAATACTACCAAGCGCATCCTCGGCTATAAGGTCAAAAAATACGGGATCAATCCCCGCCGATTCAAAGAGTAGGTCGAGACGGTAAGCATCTGTTGGAGCGAACGCCATCCCGCAGGATGTGCACGCGTTGACAGCGGACACGGGGTTTGATATATACCTGGCCTTCTCCATTCAGGAGGTGCGGGCGTCGCTACCATGCGCAGGGAGTCCAAATCGAGGAGGAGCCCTATGATCGAACGGCGTCGGTGGCCCCGAGGCTTCGTCGGAGTCGTCCTTTTGGCGGTCCTCGTGAGCGGTCTTCCGGCGATCGCGCGGGATCAGGAAGATCGGCTCACTCCGATGGACCTTTTCGAGCTGGAGTATGCGAGCGATCCACAGATCTCGCCCGATGGGCGGTACATCGTCTACGTGCGGCGGGCGAGCGATGTCATGACGGATCAGCGCTACTCCAACCTCTGGATCATCTCCTTCGATGGGAAGGAGCATCGCCCGTTGACGACGGGCATCTATCGGGACAGTTCTCCCCGATGGTCGCCCGATGGCACGCGGATCGCGTACCTTTCGGATCGAGAGGGCTCGCCGCAGATCTACGTGCGGTGGATGGACACGGGGCAGACGGCGCGGGTCACGAACGTGCCGTTCCCGCCAGAAGGGATCGCATGGTCTCCAGATGGACGCTTTATCTCGTTTGCGATGTTCGTCCCGGAGCCGCCGCGACAGATCGGGGGGTTCCCTTCGCCGCCCCCCGGAGCCAAGTGGGCGGATTCCGCGGTGGTGATCGATCGGCTCGTCTATCGGTTCAACGGCGCGGGATATTTGAAACCGGGATACACGCACCTGTTTATCGTGCCGGCGGAAGGAGGGACACCCCGGCAGATCTCCAGCGGGAAGTTCCATCACGGCGGGGTCGGCTTCCGCGCGAGCGAGGCCGTATGGACGCCCGATGGGAAAGCGTTGCTCATCTCGGTTAATCGTCGTCCGGATTTCGATCTGGAGCCGCTCGATACGGAGATCTACGAATTCTCCATCGCCGACGGATCGGTTCGAGCTCTGACCAACCGGAGGGGACCGGATAACGCGCCGGCGATCTCCCCCGATGGGCGCTATATCGCATACGTGGGGTTCGATGACGCCTATCAGGGGTATCAAGTGACGCGCCTTTATGTGATGAATCGAGATGGAAGCGGCTCGCGTGTGCTCTCGGCGGCGCTCGATCGCGATGTCGCGCGACCGCGCTGGACTCCGGATGGTCGCGGCATCCTCTTCCTCTACGACGATCAAGGCACGACGAAGCTCGGTCTCTATACGCTCGATGGCGCTTTCCGAACGCTCGCCGCTCATATTGGGAGCGGAGATCTCGCTTACAGCATGGGCGGCGCTTTCAGCGTGGCGAACAACGGTGCTTTCGCCGTGACCTATACGCGCCCGGATGTGCCGGGAGACATCGCCGTGGGCACGCTTGCCAACCCCGAACTTCGCGTCCTCACGGCGTTGAATGCTGATCTCTTCGCGCGGAAGAAGCTCGGGCGCGTCGAGGAAATCTGGTACACGTCTTCGCTCGATGGGCGGAAGATCCAGGGATGGATCATCACGCCTCCGGATTTCGATCCCTCGAAGAAATATCCCCTGATCCTGGAAATCCATGGTGGACCGTTCGCCAACTATGGCGACCGATTCGACGTGGAGAAGCAGATGTGGGCGGCGCGTGGCTATGTCGTCCTCTACGTGAATCCACGTGGGAGCACAAGCTACGGGGAGGAATTCGGCAATCTGATTCATCATGCCTATCCGGGCGACGATTTCTACGATCTCATGTCGGGCGTGGACGCTGTCCTCGCGCGCGGCTATGTGGACCCGGAGAACCTCTTCGTCACGGGCGGCAGTGGCGGCGGCGTCTTGACCTGTTGGGTGATCGGGCGGACGAACCGGTTTCGAGCAGCCGCAGCCGCCTATCCCGTGATCAACTGGTACAGTTTCGTGCTGACGGCCGATATCGCCGCGTTCGCCATCAAGTACTGGTTCCCCGGGTTCCCGTGGGATCACGTCGAGCACTACGAGAAGCGGTCGCTCCTCTCGGTCGTCAAGAACGTGCGCACGCCGACGCTCATCATCACTGGGGAGGAGGATTATCGCACGCCGATGTCCGAATCCGAACAGTATTTCACGGCGCTGAAGCTCTTGGGGGTGGAGGCTGTGCTCGTGCGCGTTCCCGGAGAGCCGCACGGGATCATGCGGCGACCGAGCCATCATATGGCCAAGATCTTGTACATCGTGAATTGGTTCGATGAACACCGGAAACGTGGATGAACGGGTGCGCGTTCGTTCGGTCTTGGAGGAGGAGATGGGTGCGCACTCGTTGGAGACTCCATTGAGGAGGGCGAGATGAAAAGCGTCCGGCTATCTGTCACCCTCATCCTTCTGTTCGCCATCGCGAGCCCATGCGATCCCGGCTTCGCTCGGCCGAATCCGCAGGCGGAAGGCCTTCAAGATCTGGAGGCATACATCGTCCGAGCGATGCGTGATTGGGAAGTCCCCGGCTTGGCGTTGGCCATCGTCAAGAATGATGCGGTGGTTCTCGCCAAGGGCTACGGTGTCAAACGGCTCGGGGATCCGGCTCCGGTGACCGAGCGCACGATCTTCGCCATCGGCTCGGCCTCGAAAGCCTTCACGACGGCCGCCCTCGCCATGCTCGTGGAAGAAGGGAAGATTCGATGGGACGATCCGGTCCTGAAATATCTCCCCGACTTTCAACTGTTCGACCCCTACGTCACCCGCGAGTTGACGGTCCGCGATCTGGTCACCCATCGGAGCGGTCTCGAGCGCGCCGATCTGCTCTGGTACGGCTCGATGTATGAGCGGGAGGAGATCGTGCGGCGGATTCGGTTTTTGAAGCCGCGCTGGAGCTTTCGCAGCCACTTCGGGTATCAGAACATCCTCTACCTGGTGGCTGGCCAGCTCATTCGCGCCGTCACCGGTAAGACATGGGATGAGTTCATCCGCGAGCGGATCTTTCAACCCTTGGGGATGACGACGAGCACGACGAGCGTGAAAGCGCTGCGCGAGGCTTCGGATGTCGCCACGCCGCATGCGAAGGTCGAGAACATCGTCCGGCCTATTCCCTGGCGGGACATTGATAACATCGCTCCGGCCGGAGCGATCAATTCCAGCGTCTTGGAGATGGCCGAGTGGATCCGCCTCCATCTGAACGAGGGAACGTACCGAGGGCAGCGGTTTTGGAACGCCGCTATGGAGCGCGAGATGCAGACGCCGCAGATGATCATTCGTCCCGAGCCGCCCTATTCCACGCTCTTTCCGGAAGCGCGATTCCTGACCTATGGGTTGGGATGGTTCCTCCATGATTACCGAGGCCGGAAGATCGTCGAGCACGGGGGCAACATTGATGGGATGAGTGCGCTCGTGATCCTGGTCCCGGAGGAGAAGTTGGGGGCGGTCATTTTGACGAACATGAACGGGACGCTGCTTGTGCATGCGCTCAAGTATCGCATCCTGGATGCCTTCTTCGGGGCTCCGCCACGAGATTGGAGTGCGGAGTTCCTCCAACGAGCGAAGGCCTTGCAGGAACAACAACAGGCTGCTCTGAAACGCATCGAAGATGCGCGCGTTGTGGGGACGAGACCTGCTTTGCCCCCGGCGCAATACGTCGGAACGTATGAGAACGATGTGTATGGCGAGGTGAGCGTCGCCGAAGAGGAGGGAAGGCTTGTGCTGCGATTCGGACCGACTCGCGTAGGGGATCTGGAGCATTGGCACTATGAGACGTTTCGAGTGCGCTGGCGCGATCCTCTCTTCCCTCGGGCTTTCGCGATCTTCGTGCCGGATGTCGAGGGAAAGGTCAGCGAGTTGCGGATGACCATCTCTGGCCTCTTCGAGGACCTCGCCTTCAAGCGCGTCCTTCCGAAAGGAGAGGGGCGCGAGCGTTGAGGGGCTTGCTTGAGGTAGGCGTTGTGCGATATTTTTGGGCACGCCAGAAATTCAAACTAGGGAGGGGGAGAGATGAAGCGGCAAAACCGTAGTGTTGTGGTGATAGTCCTTTCTTTGTGCGCCTTTTGGAGCGCTGCATTTGGGCAAACGGCGGCGACGGCCACCGTGAGCGGGACAGTCACCGATCCGGCTGGGGCCGTCATCGCGGGAGCCGAGGTCACCGTGACCGAGACGGCGACCAGCGTCAGCCGCACGGTCAAGACCAATGAGGCCGGGCAGTATGTCGTCACGAACCTCTCTCCCGGCATCTATCGGATCACGGCCACGGCGCCGGGCTTCCGTCAAGCGGTCGTCTCCGCGCTGAAGATCGACGTCGCCAAGGGGTACACGGTGAACTTCACGCTCGAAGTCGGGGAGATCGCCGAGACGGTCGAGGTGACGGCCGGAGCGGGCGTGGAACTGCAGACCGTGGACGCGACGGTCGGAAACGTCCTCAAGGGGGAGACGCTCTTGCGCTTGCCCAATATCAATCGGAGCGCTGTCTCGATCTACTTGCTGCAACCGCTGACGATGCCGTATCGCGGTGTCGGCGTCAATGACAACATCGGGGGACAAGTCGCGGGCGCTCGAAGTGACCAGAACACGTTCATTCTCGATGGGGTGGACATCACGGACAACACCGTGGGAACGCACCCGGTGAAACCGCTCTCCAGCGGGCCCGAGCCCATCATTCCTGTTCCGGTCGAGAGCATCGAGGAATTCCGAGTGGGGACGACGAACCCGAACGCGACCTTCGGGCGCAGCTCGGGCGGGCAGATCGCCTTCATCACCAAGCGCGGGACGAACGAATTCCATGGTTCGGCCTATTGGTACCATCAAAACGATAACCTGAACGCGAACACGTGGACGCGAAACCGAACGAGGCAGCCTGATCCGGAGTTGAAGGACAACCGTTTCGGATTCTCCGGCGGAGGACCGATTGTGAGGAATCGGGCGTTCGTGTTCGCCCACTATGAGGGGCGGCGATTCCCGCAGTCGCAGGACATCGTCCGCGTGGTGCCGACGGATACATTGCGCGCCGGAATCTTGCGATTTCGCGATGCGAGCGGTCAAATCGTCAGCTATGATCTGAAGACCTCACGGCTCTGTGGCCCGACGAATTCCGATCCCTGCGATCCACGAGGAATCGGGTTGAATCCGGTGGTCAAGGCGTTATGGGACTTGTTGCCTGCGGGGAACGATCCTTCGGTGGGCGATGGGTTAAATACCATCGGCTTTCGGAGCATCGCCGATGCCTCAATCACCAACGATTTCGCCGTCATTCGCCTGGATCATTACGTGAGCGATCGTTGGCGCTTCGAGGGGAGCTATCGGTATTTCCGGCAGACCGCGGCCTCTCCGACGCAGTTGGACATCGGGGGGCTTCTGAAAGGGAACACCAAGGGCGTCCCAGCCTCTCTAGCCAAGGTTCCGGTGCAGCCGCGCCTGGTGACGGCGGGGTTGATCGGGCAGCTCACGCCCCATCTGACCAACGAGTTTCGATTCTCGTTCCAACGGAATTTCTGGTGGTTGCAGCGGGTCTCTCCGTTCCCGCAGGTGCCGGGGACAAACGTGGCGCTTCAGGTGGCGGGGCATCCCTCGTTTGGAGGGTTGGTCTCCGAACCCATTGATGTGCATGCGCAGGTCGCGCGCACACAAGGGGTCAACGATCACGTGACGCAATTTGTGGACAACGTGACGTGGATCAAGGGGCGACATACGATGCAATTCGGGACATCCATTCGTCGGCTGAAGCTCTATCACCTGCGCGACGACAAGGTCGTCGGATCGCTGGCGTCGTTGGTGGCCGAGCTGGATGTAGCGGGGGCGGTGACGATCCCGCCGTCGAATCGGCCACCGAGCTGTTCGGAGACGGTGCGGACGAATTGCTTGCAACCGGGCGATGTGACGCGATGGAATCGACTCTACGCTGGAGCGCTCGGGATCATTGATAACGTCGGGGTCATGATCGTGCGCGATGGGCGGTTGAATCCCCGTCCGATCGGCTCGCCGCTTGAGGTGGACGCCCGGATCAACGCTTACGAGTTTTATTTCAACGATGTTTGGCGCATTCGCCCCTCGCTGACGCTCACGCTCGGCGCGAGCTACCAGTGGCAGACGCCGCCGGTGGAGAGAGACGGGCGACAGACGTTCTTGATCGAGCAAGCGAGCGGAAAGATCTTGACTTCGAGCCAGTACTTCGCTGCGCGACGGGAGGCAGCTCTGCGCGGGGAGATCTATAATCCTTCGCTCGCCTTCCAGCCGATCCGGAATTCCGGTCGGGATCGTATCTTCGACGTGGATCGAACGAATTTTGGCCCGCGCGTGGCTATAGCCTGGAATCCGGCGTTCGAGCGCGGCGTGGGCGGCGCGTTGTTCGGGAATCGAAAGGGCGTCCTCCGCGCCGGATATGGGATCGTGTACGATCGCCTGAACACGGTCCAGACGATCGTCATCCCGCTTCTGGGCGTCGGATTCGCGCAAACGATCAACTGCCGCGGGCCGCGTATCGGAGGGGTGTGCGCGGGGAACAATGATCCCTCGAACGCCTTCCGTATCGGCGTAGATGGACCCGCTCCCATCCCAACCATTCCTGCCGTAACTCCTCCGGTTGTCCCCGGCATTCCCTTTGGGGAGATCTTGTCGTTCCAAGTGGATCCGGACATCAAGGTCGGGCGCTCGCACAGTCTCGATCTGACGATTCAGCGGGAACTGCCCGGAAGCTTCCTCGTCGAGTTCGGATACGCCGGACGATTGGGGCGGAATTTGAATCAGAACGTACAACTGAGCGCCGTGCCGTTCTTCATGCGCGATCGGGCGACGCTTCAGACTTTCGCACAGGCGTTCGACGCCGTAGCCCAACAATTGCGGGCAGGCGTAGCGCCGGATCGGGTGACGCCACAGCCGTGGTTCGAGAATCTCCTTGGCCCTGGAGGAACCGTCCGCGTGGCGACGGCTCGCACGGCGGCGTTTCGGGATGGGTTGTTGAACGATCTCTGGACATTCATCCAAACGTCCCTGTTGGTGGCGGGGCAACCGACAATCACCAACATGCAGGTGCTCGACCTCTGGATGAGGACCGATGGCGGGCGATCGAACTATCACTCCTTCTTCCTGACCGTGCGAAAGGCCTTCTCGCGGAACTTGACGTTCGACATCAACTACACCCTGTCGAAGGCGCTCGATCAAGCGGGGCTCATTCAGAATTTCATCGGCACCTTCTCATCGTCCTATGATCCGGACATCGACTATGGCCCAGCCTTCTTCGATCGCCGGCATGTGGTGAACGCGTTGGGATTCTATGAGCTCCCCTTCGGACGAGGACAGCGTTGGAGCACGGGCACGTGGTTCGATAAGATCGTCGGGGGATGGTACCTGTCTGGGATCTTCACGGCCAATAGCGGATTGCCGCTCACCTTCGTGCAAAGTAATCAGGTCTGGGGCGGAGATCCGCTCAACTTCTCCGTGGGCGCGGGTGCAATCCCGCTCAAGAAGCCCGACTTCCCCAATAAGGTGCATCGAAACGTCGCCGGATCGAGTGGCATCGGTACGGCCGGCGATCCCAAACGTGGGGGGACGGGGTTGAACCTCTTTGCCAATCCGGAGGCTGTGTTCAATAGCTTCCGAAAGATTCGCATCAGCGAGGATGGGCGACAAGGACGGGGGGTGCTCCGTGGATTCCCGCGCTGGAACTTCGATCTCTCCATCGGGAAGAAGACGACGATCACCGAAAGCGTACGCTTGGTCTTCACCTGCGATTTGCTGAACGCCTTCAATCGCTTGGAGTTGGCCGATCCTACGCTCAGCATGCTCGATCCAGCTTCGTTCGGCGTCCTGACGACGCAGTTCAATACGCCTCGGTTCATTCAGCTCGGCTTCCGTTTCGAGTGGTGACGATGACAACGGGGCGGAGGATGTCTTCCTCCGCCCTGCCTAAGAATAGGCCGATCGCCCAAGCGAAACTCAATCGAGAGAGACCTGTTCGCGCCTGGACGAACTTGTAAAAGTCGGCGGGATTTGTAACAATGTCGGCCCTATGTTGGAGCTATCTCAATGGCAGCGACGGGGAAGATGGACGAGAGAGCCTCGTGAAATCCCCGTGAGATCGCACCAGGTGAGGCGAAGACTTTTATGGCCAAAATTGTATTTCAACTAGCCTTATGATACACTCTTGTGCCATTCTGATGATGGATGCATGCCCCGGCAAAGAAGTGCAGGAACCATGAGGGTTTCAAATAGTTATGGCGGTCGCGGCGATCCCTCGCTCCTCTTTGGCACGCCGTTTGCACAAGATATTTGGGTTAAGTCCTCTCTGGGAGAGGAGCGACCAATGAGGAGCGAGTACGGGGAGATTATGCAATTCCTGCTCCACTTTCGGGAGCGTTTCTCTTCGGAAGAGGAGTTTCGTGCATTCTTGGCGGAAGAGGTGCGACGGTTCGTCAAGGACGCCAGGGACTATGGCATTGTGATCTCGATTTTACCGGAGTGCCTCAAGCCGAGATCGGCGTTTGTCGGGGAGGGGCGTCATCGCTTCTGAAGTCTCCCGTTGTCGGAAGGGAGGCTTTCGGGGGGGGGCGTCGTGAGATCTTCGGACGCAATTGTGATATTTTCATCATGTGAGGAGGGAGATTATGACGCCGCAGAAAGTTCTGGAATATGCGCGCGCGCATGGAGCGAAGTATGTGGATATTCGATTCACGGACTTAGTGGGGCAATGGCAGCACATGACGTTCCCCATCGAGCAATTGAGGGAAGAGAGTTTCGAAGAGGGCTTCGGATTCGATGGCTCCAGCATCCGGGGATGGGCGGCGATCCACGAGAGCGATATGTTGCTCATTCCGGATGCGCGGTGGTATTGGATGGATCCGTTCTATGAAGAGCCGACGCTCTGTTTGATCGGGGATGCTGTGGATCCGATCACGCGGCAGGGGTACGAGTATGATCCGCGCGGGGTCGCGAAGCGAGCTGAGGCGTACATGCGGTTCACGGGGATCGCCGACGAGGCTTATTTCGGCCCGGAGGTCGAGTTCTTCATCTTCGACGAGGTGCGATACGAGGTGGATGGTGTGCGGAGTGGGTATGAGGTGCGAAGCGAGGAGTGGGGGGCGCGGGGGTATCGCATGCGCGGGAAGGAGGGATATGTGCCGATCCCGCCCGTGGATCAGCTTCAGGATATCCGGACGGAGATTGCCGAGCGCCTACGGCAGATCGGCATCGAGGTGGAGTGTCATCATCACGAGGTGGCGAGCGGTGGACAAGGCGAAGTGGATTTTCGCTATGGGGGGGTAGTGGAGACGGCTGATCACGTGATGGCGTTCAAGTACATCGTACGCCAGGTGGCCTGGCGGCGGGGGAAGGTCGCGACGTTCATGCCGAAGCCGATTTTCGGGGATAATGGCAGCGGCATGCATTGCCATCAATCGCTCTGGAAGGGGGGGCGTCCGCTCTTTGCGGGCGAGGGGTACGCGGGGCTCTCACAGGAAGCGCTTTGGTACATCGGTGGGCTGCTCCGTCATGGACCGGCCTTGGCCGCCTTCGTCGCGCCGACGACCAATAGCTATCGGCGATTGGTGCCGGGGTTCGAGGCGCCGGTGAATCTCGCCTATTCGCGGCGGAATCGCAGTGCCGCCGTTCGTATTCCGATGTATTCGGCCAATCCGGCGACAAAACGGCTGGAATTTCGGCCTCCCGATCCGAGTTGCAACCCTTATCTCGCTTTCGCGGCGATGTTGATGGCGGGCCTGGACGGCATCCAACAACGAATCGAGCCGGGAGAACCGCTCGACCGCGATATCTACGATATGAGTCCAGAGGAGTTGAGGGATGTGCCGAAGCTGCCGGGCTCGCTTGAAGAGGCGCTCGCGGCGCTCGAACAGGACTACGAGTTCCTGCTGAAGGGGGATGTCTTCACGCCGGCGTTGATCGAGCGATGGGTTCGGTACAAGCGCGAGCGCGAGGTGGATGCCGTGCGCTTGCGTCCGCATCCGATGGAGTTCTATTTGTATCTGGACGTGTGAGGCCCTCGCGATTTGCAAAGGGGGAGACGCCGACTCTTCTCCGGGTCGGGTCTCCCGATGCCGATATCGTCTCGAAGAAAGCCCTGAGCGGCCGTGCGCTTCACGAGAGGAGAAAGGGGCTCCTGCTTGTCCGGTTTGGTTCGTGCTGAGAACGGGCATGGCTGTTCGCTCCCGCACCTGTTATGTAGGGGGTATAATTGCGCTGGGATGGGACGATGTGAGAGCTGCGGCGTTCATTCTGCGGTGGTGGCTGAGCGCCTCGGGGTATGCGGGGCGTGCCTTCGGCGTGGGGACGTCGAAGGGCTGGAGCGAGTGGCGCGCCTTCATGAACTCACGCGGCGCGCGTTTGGACTCCCGGAATCGCCGCCTCGGGATCCGCGTGGACGGCTTTGCTCGATTTGCGTGAACGAATGTCGGCTGGTCGGGGATGACATTGGGTATTGCGGGCTTCCTTTCGCCGGGCGCAAGGTGGCTGTCGTCCGATGGTACTATGATCCGCTCCCAACCAATTGCGTAGCCGATTGGGTGTGCGCCGGAGGGACGGGCGCCGGGTATCCCCGATTCGCCCACCGAAAGGGTCCGGAGTTCGGGTACAAGAACCTAGCCGTCTTTTACGGAGCGTGCACGTTCAACTGTCTATTCTGTCAGAACTGGCACTATCGTTGGGATCGAATGAGTGGCGCGAAGGCGAGCGCGAAAGACTTGGTTCACGCCGTTGACGCCCGGACGTCATGCATCTGTTTTTTCGGCGGCGATCCGACTCCTCAGTTACCCCATGCGCTAGACGCCGCGCGCGAGGCGGTGGAGCGTGCGCAAGGAGCTGGACGGATTTTGCGCATCTGCTTTGAGACGAACGGGACCATGCATCCGCAGCTCGCTGAACGGATGATGGATCTCTCGTTGGCTTCCGGCGGATGCGTCAAGTTCGATCTGAAGGCGTGGAGCGAACCCGTTCACATTGCGCTGACGGGCGTGACGAACACGCGCACGTTGGAGAACTTCGCCCGTTTGGCGCGGCGTATCTCGGAGCGCCCTGATCCACCCCCACTTGTCGCGAGCACATTGCTTGTGCCCGGATACGTGGACGAGGAAGAGGTTCGCGCCCTCGCCCGATTCATCGCCTCGTTAGACCGTACGATCCCATATCGGCTTTTGGCCTTTCATCCCGCCTTCTATCTCTCCGATCTTCCGACGACCTCGCGGCAGCATGCCGCGCGGTGCTATCGTGCGGCGCGCGAGGCGGGTCTGGAGCGCGTCAGCATCGGGAACCTGCACCTCTTGCGGGAAGATGCGTACTGAGCGAAGTCGCTGAAGCGCTCACGAGCGCGGCGATCCGTCCGTTGCGCAAGGAGAGCCGATATCATTCAATGCGATCCCTGCGGGGGAGGTCTCGATGAGCTGTAGGATCAGCCGCAGACGTAGTTTTCATCCCCGCGGTCGGGGAGATGTACCCCACCGGATTCAGCACGTGGGTCGAGGTGACTGATCCTCTAGCGGAGCGGCTGGAGGGGACGAGTCGCCTGGGGCATTTTCGCCTGGAGCGCATCGAAGGGCCGGCCCTTGTGCTCGTTGCCGCGCGCGTGGGCGTCGCTCGGCTGATCGACGATCTCCTCATCGGCTGAGGCTATGGCGGACGCTCCTTCGGATGTGGCGAACCGAAACTCTGGGCGTGGGGACGACGTTCTCCTCGTTGGTCTTGGTGCGCGGCCGCAGTCGGTCGCGGGCGATGCGCTCAGGTGAGCGCGAGCATGCGAGCGATCGCGCTTCGGGCACGGGCAGCGATCTCCTCCGGGACGCGGATCGGATGGATCAACTCCTTGAGCGAGCGCAAGACCTTGGGCAGCGTGGTGCATTTCATGTACTCGCACACGGCGTCATGCGAGACCGGGTAAAAGGTGCGATCGGGATAGAGCACGCGCAGCCGATAGACCATCCCTTTCTCGGTCGCGACGAGGAACGTCTTCGCTTTGGAGGTCTCGATGTGCCGCACCATGCCTTCGGTCGAGAGGAAGTAGGCGTTGCGTGGGAGCTGCCCGGCGACCGCCCGAGCCAAGCACGTCGTTGCGCATCCGCATTCGGGATGGATCAGGATCTCGGAGTCTGGGTGTTCTTCCAGAGCGCGCTCGATCGCCGTCTCGGCGATCTTCGCGTGGACGTGGCATTGGCCGGGCCAGAGCGTGAGGGAACGTCGGGTGAGCCCGCTGATGACCGCCCCCAGGTACTTGTCCGGGAGGAAGAGGATCTCTCGATCTTCGGGGATCGCCTCGATGACTCTCTGCGCGTTGCGCGAAGTGCAACAGTAATCCGAGAGGGCTTTGACATCGGCCGTCGAATTCACATACGTGACCACGACGGCGTCAGGATTTCGCTCACGCCAGGCGGCCAATTGAGGAGCCGTTACGCACGCGGCCAGGGAACAACCTGCCTCCAGGTCCGGTAGCAGCACGAGCTTCTCCGGACAGAGGATCGCCGCCGTCTCCGCCATGAAATGCACGCCGCAGAAGACGATCACCCGCGACGGGGTTTGAGCCGCTTGCTGACTGAGCCCTAGCGAATCGCCGATGAAGTCGGCGATCTCTTGAACTTCGGGGAGCTGATAGTTATGGGCGAGGATGACGGCATCGCGCTTCTCCTTCCACTCCAAGATCTCATTCGCCAGCTCGGCCAGTTCCTCACAAAAGCTCAAGCTCTCGTATCGCCCGGGATATAAATCCGCCGCGTAGCGGGTGAACCGCTCGTGAAAGGTACGACCGTCGAATCGTCTCGTCCCCATTGCGTCTACTCCTTGGAGAGGAGAAATTTTACCAGACCGGTGGTCCATCGGCGAGCCGCGAGGGAGTCGTCTTCGTAAGGATCGCCCTTCGATTGCCAAGACGCCGACGGCGCGCGAGGAGTCTCGGTGGACCGACCCCATTTCGGCTCGTGCGCCGATCTGGTAAGATGTGCCCGGACCAGAGGAACTTTCTCCGCGAACGCGGATCAGCTCTCCGGACTTCGGACGCCGAGCTGCCACAGGAGGAAGCTCAGCTCATCGGTCAGGTCTTCGATTTGTTTGCTGAGTGGCAGGCCGCCGGAATGGCCGGCTTTCGTATCATAGCGGAGGAGGATCGGTCGGTCCGAAGTCGTGGCCGCTTGAAGTCGCGCCGTCATCTTTCGCGCGTGGAGTGGGTCCACGCGCGTATCGGCATCTCCGGTAATGAAGAGGACGGCCGGGTATCGCGTGCCGGGTTTCACCTGATGATAGGGCGAGTAGGCGAGCAGGTACTTGAACTGTTGCGGATCGTCCGAGGACCCGTACTCCGGGATCCAGAAGCGAGCGACCAGAAAGCGATGATAGCGAATCATGTCGAGCAGCGGATAGGAGCAAACGACAGCAGCGAACAGCTCCGGACGCTGCGTGAGGGCCGCTCCGACGAGGAGTCCTCCATTGCTGCCGCCGGAGATGGCCAGACGCGAGGGATTCGTGTAGCCGTTTTTGATGAGCCATTCGGCGGCGGCGAGGAAATCATCGAAGACATTTTGCTTCTTCTCCAACATCCCCGCGCGATGCCACTCTTCGCCGAACTCCCCTCCGCCACGCAGATTCGGCAACGCGTAGACGCCGCCCAGCTCCATCCACAGGAGAGCGCGCGCTGAGAAGCCCGGCAGCAAACTGACGTTGAACCCGCCGTAGCCGGTGAGCAATGTCGGACGCGCGCCGTCGAGTTTCAGGCCACGGGCATGGGCGATGAACATCGGAATGCGCGTCCCATCGCGCGACTCATACCAGACCTGTTTGACTTCGAACTGCTCGCTGCGAATCGGCACCTTCAAGGTGGCCCACACCTCCGATGTCCCCGTGCTCACATCATAGCGATAGATCGTCGTCGGGATGTGGAAGGAGGAGAAGGCGTAGAAGGCCTCCGGGCTCGTCCAACGTCCTCTCACACTGCTGACTGAACCGATCGTCGGGAGCGGGATCTCGGCGAGGAATTTCCCATCGGGATCGAATATCCGCACGCGCGCCTGCACGTTCTCCAGATGGTTCACCAGGAGCCGCCCTCCGACCAGGGCGAAGCCGTTGATCACTGCAGAGGATTGCGGGATGATCTCGCGCCATCGGTCGCGCGCTGCGGCATCCTGCACGTTCACGGCCAGAAGGCGACCCCGCGGAGCGTTCCAGTTCGTCAGCAGATAGAGCGTGTCTCCGGCGATCTCTCCGCTGAATCGCGCTTCGATGTCGTTGACGACCGTGAGGATGGGACCGCCGCGCGCCACATCTTGAAGATAGATCTCCGTTCGACGGGCTCCGGCGCCATGTGAGACCGTGAAGAGCAAATATCGCCCATCCTCCGAGAGCGTGGCATTGATGATCTTGTCCACGCCGTAGCCGCGACCGAAGATCTCGCGGTCGCGCGCCGGATCCTCACCCCGCCGGTGAAAGTAAACGCGTGGGCCTTCCGGGGTATGGCGCGTGTAGTAGAAGCCGCTTTTATCGGGCGTGAGCGAGAGGCCGAAATATCGCCCTTTGGGGAGGACATCGGGGAGATCCCGGCGCGCCTCGACATCGAAGAGCCGAATGGTGATTTCGTCCTCTCCGCCTTGGCGCACGCCGTAAGCGAGCACGGTCCCGTCATCGGAGACGTCCAGCAGCGTCACGCTCGTCGTATGGTCCGGGCTCCAGGGGTGTGGATCGATCAACACTTCATCCAGTCCCTGACGTCCCTTCCGCATGTAGAGGACGAATTGCTCTTGATCAGCGCGTCGCTTGGCGAAGAAGTATCGGCCGCCGCGCTCGACGGGCAGTCCGATAGCCTCCACCTTCATCAACTCCGTGAGGCGCCGTCGGATCCATTCGCGCCCGGCGACCGTATCGAGCAACGCGCGCGTGTAGGCGTTCTGTTCCTCGATCCAAGCCCGTGTCTTCGGGTCCCATTGGTCTTCGAGCCATCGATAGGGATCGACGATCTCAACGCCATGCAGGACCTCTTTGACGTTGTCCGTCGGCGTCGTCGGTGGCTTTCGAAGAAGTTGTGCCCTCGCTCCTCCCCACGATAGAAGAAGAGGGAGAAGAAGTACAAATCCGATCCTCAAGCCTTGTCCCCTCGATCCTCTCATGGTGCTCCCTCCTTGGAGAACGCTTCAGCGCGGCTCACGCGGGGCTCGCGTCTGGGCGACACCGCCTCTGACGCGAGCCCGCGTGAGTCGGAAGGATTCACGGTTCCTGTCGCGCGCGCCCGGCCTGCTGAGAGGCATTCTCGACGGGAACGTCTTTATCCTTTCGCTTGTACTTCTCGAACCAGGCGAGCAGATAGAGTTGCTGTGCTAACTGATGCGAGGGTCGGCGCCAGCCGTGGTATTCCTCGGGCATGCGCACAAGCAACGTTTCCTTCCGGAGCATCTTCAAGGCGCGATAGAACTCCTCGCTCTGGCCGATCGGCGTGCGGAGATCGGCCTCCCCCGTCATGATCATCGTCGGCGTCTTCACATTGGCGACATAATGCAGCGGGGAGCGGAGCGCGTATTCCATCGGATCTTCCCACGGGAATTTTCGGAACTGGTAGTACCAGTTAGGGCCATCGGTCGTCCCCACGAACGAATGCCAGTTGATGACCGGGCGCATGGAGACGGCCGCGGCGAACCGATCCGTGTGCCCGACGATCCACGCCGTGAGGACGCCGCCACCGCTGCCACCGCAGACGAAGAGATTGCGCTCGTCAATCCAGCCCTTGGCAAGCGCGGCATCCACGCCGGCCATCAGATCGTCATAGTCCTTGCCCGGATAGGCGTACTGGATGCCATTGACGAACTCTTGCCCGTATCCGGTGCTCCCGCGCGGATTCGTATAGAGGACGGCGTAGCCGTTGGCCGCGAAATTCTGGAAGGCCCAGTTGAAGGCCACGTTGTACATCGCCCAAGGGCCGCCGTGGATCCAGAGCACCATCGGGTACTTCTTCGTGGGATCGAATTCCGCGGGTTTGATCAGCCAGCCCTGGATTCTCCATCCATCGCTTGAGGTGAACCACAGCTCCTCGACATCGCCGAGCTTCACGCCCGCGAGTACGTCCTCGTTGACGTCCACGAGTTTCTTCAGATTCGCCGGATCGCGCAGGTTGAAGGTGACGAGCACGCCCGGTTCTTTGAACGTCGAGCGCACGGTGGCGACTTGCCCGTTCTTGGCGAGTGAGAAGCCGGAGAGAACGTGCGTCCCTTCCAGGACCTTTCGGACTTTGCCATCAAGCGAGGCGAAGTAGATGCCGGTCGTCCCCTTCTCCCCGACGAGGAAGTACACGCCTGAGCCATCGGGAGCCCACGTCACAGCCATCGGCGAGCTGGGCAGATTATCGGCGAGGACGCGCTTGTTTCCACCCTCTTTATCCATCAGGTAAAGGCTCGAGATGTGAAAGGTGTAGCCCTTCTCATCATAGCCCGTGTAAGCGATCCAGCGACCATCTGGGGAGACCGTAGGATTTGCGTCCGGACCTCGCCGATCGGTGAGCGGTTTGATGTCGAGCGTTTGGAGATCAACGGCATAGATCTCCGTGTCGCCGCGCAGATACTCCCAGTCGGGCTTACGAATGGCCGAGACGTAGATCGTCCTTCCATCGGCCGACCACTCCGGATCGGCGTGGTTATACTTACCGCTGGTGACTTGACGAGGCGTGCCCCCGAGCGTCGCATCGATCACGAAGACATGCGTATAGCCGCGCGGCAGTAACCCTTGGCCGTCACGGGCCCACGTGAGCCGGTCCACGACGATGGCCGGCCGCGCCCACTGAGCCCCGGCCGGTCGCTCCGGCAGCTTGATCGGGAGGACGGGATCCGTGTCGGGAACGAGCATCGTGAAGGCGAGATATTTCCCGTCGGGCGACCATCGGAGGTCGCTCGGCGCTCGCTCCAGATGCGTCAATTGGGCGATCTCGCGCGTGTCCACCCACATCACGTGGATCTGCGTCGTGCCATCCCGGTTCGAGAGAAACGCGACCCGCTTGCCATCCGGGGACCAGACGGGCGAGCTGTCGCGCCAGTTCCCGGACGTCAGCTCGCGCACGCGCGTGCCCGCGACATCTACGATCCAAAGGTTGCTGTTGTACTCATCCCGCATCTTGTTCACCCACGTTCGGGTGAAGATGATCTGTTGTCCGTCGGGCGAAATGCTGGGGTTCCCGACAGATTCCATTTCCAAGAAGGTCTCCTTGTCCAAGAGCTTGACCTTCTGTTGGCTGAAAGCTGGGGCCATCGCCCCGATGAGCCCCAGGACGAGCGTGAGAACGAGGATTCGTCGAACCGTGTTGATCATAGACCCTCCCTCCACAGTCGGGCTTGAGCGGTCATGTGCATCGGTGACTACGGTGGAGGCCCCTCCTCTGGTTGCACGCTATCGCACGCGGCCCCGAGCAGCGACGCGCCATACGGCTTCTACGTGATCTCCCCGAACGCCGTAGACCTCATCGTGCAGGTTCATGACGGTACAGACATGATTCGGGATGATCCTCAAGCGTTCCCCCACACGATAGCGGCGGGAGGAGCGCGAGATGTCCAAATGCCCGTGCTCTTCGGAGAGCGCTTCCACTTCCGCTTCCGGATCCTCTCGCACGAGGCCGAAGCCGCGGCCATCGCCGGTGCGATACTGGTCGTTGGAGAAGGTCTTCGATCCCCCATCTACGATCGCGCGTCCGGAGACGGACGTGCTGACGACGGTCACCAGTACCGAGAGGGCACAATCCTCAAGGCGAGCCACGCCGAGGCCGACCATCGTGCGGTCATTGAAGAGGTACATCCCGGGGCGAATCTCCGTCACCCCAGCGAATTTGTGGGAGATATAGGCTGTCGGGGTAGATCCCCCGCTCACAATGGGGATCGGGAGGCCCGCTCGATCAAAGGCCTCATAAAAGCGGCCGAGGCGGACGTTGACGTCCTCAAGGAGTCGTCGCCGTTCGGGTTCGGGGACCATGAAGTGGCCAGGATAGAACATCAGGCCGCGAAAATCCACATTCGGCAGATCCTGGATCAGACGGGCGAGAGCGACCGCCTCTTCCGGTTGCTGAAGGCCACACCGCCGGAAGCCGACATCCAGCTCGACGAGCAGGCCGACGCGCACGCCACGCTCCTGTGCACTTCGGGAGATGTCACGCGCAGCTTCTTCGGAATCGAGCGAGACCGTAAGCGATGCCCGTTCGGCCAAAGCCGCCAAGCGCGCCGCCTTCTCCCGACCCACAATCGGATATGCGATCAGGATGTCGGTGAGCCCCGCTTGGATCATCACCTCCGCCTCCCCCAACTTGGCGACGGTGATGCCCGAGGCCCCGCTTTTGATCTGGCGATGCGCAAGCTCCGGGATCTTGTGCGTCTTCGTGTGCGGGCGCAGCGCGAGCCCGTGCTGTCGGCAATATTCGGCCATGCGGGCGAGATTGCGTTCCATGACCTCAAGGTCAATGAGAACTGCTGGCGTCTCCAAATCTTGAACGCGCATCTTTTCTCCCCGGCTTCGCACCCTTTTCGGCGGAATTCTAGAGAGGGCGCGCGTACTTGTCAATCACGGGAAAACCGTGCGCTTTGGTTGCTCGCTCGGTGAATTCGACTTGCTCGATGAAAGCGCTCCCTCTAGCATTCATTGAGTCCGCATGATCTTTTGGAGAACGGGAGGGACGTATGAAGAGCACGGTCTCGATCTTCATGTTGGTGATCGCGTTGGAGGGAATGGGAGCTCTCTGGCCTCAGGGGGGGGACGTGGATGTCCTGCGCACTGATGAGGGAGAGCTTCGGATCCGACCCATCACGCATGGGAGTCTCATGCTGGAGTTCCGAGGGAAGGTCATTCACGTGGACCCCTGGAGCCGAGGGAACTACGCGGGCCTCCCGAAGGCCGACTTCATCCTGATCACCGACGTCCATTCGGACCACATGGATCGGGCGATGGTCGATCAGTTGAAGAAGGAGACGACAGTGATCTTGGCTCCGGCTGCTGTTGCTGAGACCATCCGCGAGGCGCAGATCATCCGAAATGGCGAGAGGAAGACCGTGGACGGGATCACCATCGAGGCTGTCCCCATGTACAATCTCGTTCGCGGTCCCAGTCCGGGACAGCTCTATCATACGAAGGGACGCGGCAATGGGTATGTGCTCACGCTCGGGGGGAAGCGCATCTACATCTCCGGCGATACCGAGTGTGTTCCGGAAATCAAGGCCTTGACGGGGATAGATGTTGCCTTCATCTGCATGAACCTGCCCTTCACGATGCCGCCTGAAGAAGCCGCAGAATGCGTGAAGGCCTTCCGACCGAAGATCGTCTATCCTTATCACTACCGCAATTCCGATCTGAATGTCTTCCTGAACGCGCTCAAGGGAGAGTCGGGAATCGAGGTCCGGCTGCGGAATTGGTATTGAGGGCGAACACCTCCTCACGGGGGAGAAGACGAGAGGGAGTGGGGCGAGCAGCGGGATTTGAACCCGCAACCCCTTGATCCACAGTCAAGTGCTCTGACCAGGTTGAGCTATGCTCGCCACCGCTGATGAGTGGAATTTTACCCGACTTTGAGCCGTTTGACCAGTCCTCTGGACATTGGCGAACGGATAGTGCGTGATCGTTCACCGTCTCGCCCGGTGTGCGGATTTCGCCTCAAGCCCTTGGGGTTGTGAAGCGACACATCCCCAGATGAGGTCATCAAAATCTTCGACTGTCGACCTCGCTTTGTCGGTTAAAGAGCGCCTCTCATCAGCCCGCCATCGCTCTGATGAGAGGCGAAAACGTGTCGGCGCCGTCCACTCCGTAAGCGCTCACTTCTTCTTCACGCCCGCCTTCCTTGCCCCTTTCTTTGCGGCCGCTTTCTTCGCCGCCGGCTTCTTGGCCGCCGCCTTCTTGGCCGGCTTCTTGGCCGCTGCCTTCTTGGCCGGCTTCTTCGCCGCCGGTTTCTTTGCGGCCGCTTTCTTCGCCGCCGGCTTCTTGGCCGCCGCTTTCTTGGCGGGCTTGGCCGTAGGTGGCGCTGCCGGAGCAGGTCCCATCTCAGAGGGCGTTTCGGGCGAAGGTGTCGTGGTCAAGGCCTCGGGTTCCAGTTGCATAGGCTCTTCTCCTCCTCAGTGGGATTTTTCGCTTGTTGGATCGCCGTCAGGGCCGCACCCCCGATCGCCCGACCTCAACAAGCGGACATCAGTGCTTAAAATGCCTGATCCCTGTGAACACCATAGCCAAGCCGTGCTCATCCGCGGCGGCGATCACCTCGGCGTCGCGGATCGAGCCGCCTGGCTGGATGATCGCGCGTACGCCGTGTCGAGCAGCTTCATCTACCCCGTCCCGGAAGGGGAAGAAGGCATCCGAAGCGAGGACGGCCCCTTCCGTAGGTAGGATGGCCTTCATCGCAGCGAGTTTGACCGAGTCCACGCGACTCATCTGTCCGGCCCCGACACCGAGAAGCTGGCCCGGGCGAGCGAGGACGATCGCATTCGACTTCACATGCTTACACACAATCCAGGCGAAGCGCAGGGCTTCCATCTCCTCAGCCGTCGGCTCGCGCCGGGTGACGACCCGGAGCGTCGAACCATCCCAGGAGAGCTGATCGCGCGTTTGCAAAAGCAGTCCCCCGCTGATCCGCTTCAGATCATAGGCGCTCCACCGCTCTTGAGGCAATGCTTCGCGGGAAGTTGGCTCCATGAGCATCACCCGTAGGTTCTTCTTCTGAGCGAGGATCGTCAGGGCTTCCGGCTCATATCCGGGAGCAATGATCGCTTCCAGGAACAACTCCGAGATCGCTTGGGCAACCTCGGCGGTGATCGGACGGTTGAAGCCGACGATTCCTCCAAACGCCGAGATCGGATCCGTTGCCAAAGCTTTTCTGTACGCCGCGGCCGGGGTTTCGCCCGTCGCGACTCCGCACGGGTTCGTGTGCTTGATGATCGCGCACGCGGGTTCCGAGAACTCCGTCACCAATGCCCAGGCGGCATCCAGGTCCAAATAGTTGTTGAATGAGAGCTCTTTCCCTTGAAGCTGTCGAGCGGTGGCCACGCCCGGCTCATCCTGCGGCAAGCGATAGAGCGCGGCCTTTTGATGGGGGTTCTCTCCGTACCGCAACCCCTGCTGCCGATGCAGAGTGAGGGTCAACCGGGGGGGCATCTCTATCTCCGGCTCAATGCGCGCGCCGTCTTCTCCAGCGGAGAGTCGGTTGGCGAAGAAATCGGCGATCGCAGCATCGTATTCGGCAACGTAGGCGAAGGCCTTCTGGGCCAGGCGCAGTCGCGTGGTCAAACTCACGCCTCCCTGAGCACAAAGCTCTTCGAGAAAGGACTCGTAGTCCGCAGGGTCCACTAAGACAGCGACATCGTGGAAGTTCTTCGCCGCAGCGCGGATCAACGTGGGACCCCCAATGTCGATGTTCTCGATCACCTCGGCCAGTGTCACGTCAGCACGGGCTACCGTTTGAGCGAAGGGGTACAGGTTCGCGACGACCAAGTCAATCAGCGGGAGGCCGTAGGTCTCTATCTGGCGTTGATGATCCGGATCCTGGCGCACGGCGAGGAGGCCACCGTGGATCATCGGGTGAAGGGTCTTGACCCGTCCTCCCAGGATCTCCGGGAATCCGGTCACTGCCGAGACATCCCGAACCGGGAGGTCGACTGCGCGCAGAAGGGCGGCCGTGCCTCCGGTCGAGATCAGCTCAACTCCTTGAGAATGAAGGCGTTGGGCGAGTTCGAGAAGCCCGCTCTTATCCGAGACGCTCAGCAATGCGCGTTTGATCGTCAGCGTCATTCGCAATCCTTATCGCGTGATCTCCTTTCGATCACGCTTCGCGATCTTCTGTTCCCCCCTCTCTCATCCCCTTGCGCGTTGCGACACAATTATAGTGCGATTCGCGCGGTTTGGGAATCCCCCCTTAGCTTCAATGACGCAAAATGTGCAACCAGCGCGCCTAAGGAATGGTGATTTTTCAGCGTTCGAGAGGGTTGTTCGCTGTATTCGGGAACGTTTCGCGCCGCTCAGTCTTTGGCGACGTAGCTCTGGCGAGCCACCTCTACCCGCAGCCCCTTTCCTCGCACCCGTACGTGGATGCGGTGGCGCGTGCCACTTGGGGACGCTGGGGCATAATACCCGATGTAGTACTGGCTCCACAACTCCTCCACAACATCTTGGAGGATAGGCGTGAGGTCGAGCGTCGCCCGAGGATCAAGCATCTGACGCGCGTCGCCGGCGAAGATGAGCCGCCCCCCGGTTTTGCGGGCGAGCTCGGCCAGGCTGGCAGCAATAGGGCGTGGGCGAAGTCGCCCTTCGACGGGGGAGTAGAGGGGGATGACGATGACGTAGAGGGTGATCCCAGCGGCCTCAGCCACGCGCAGGCATTGGTTGGGACTCACCGTGCTCGCTGTGTCCAGCCCATCCGTGATCAATAAGGTCAGCTTCCGAATGTGGGCTTCCGGAAGCACAGCCAGTTGCTGGAAGGCAAAAAGCAAGGCATCGAAGATGGCCGTTTGGCGCCAAACCGGGTGATGGTGCTCCAGCGCGCGCTCCAGAAGAGCCTTGTCCGCGGTGAACCCCTCCGTGAGGGGCTCTGGATGCTCATGAAAGCGAATGAGGCTCACCTTGATTTCGGGGCCAAGCCAGCGGAGGAGGCTCCGAAGGGCCGAGGCTTGGGCGTGCCAAGTGGCGGCAATGCTCCCACTGGCGTCCAGCAGAAGGCTCATCGCCAACGGACGAGAGAGTATGCCCAATGTGGGTTCGGTTGAGAAGAACGCGATCGGTTGCTTCCGACCATTATCGAAGACCTCGAAATCCTCCTTCGTAAGATTGCGGACGGGGCGGCCTTGCCGATCCCTCACGAGCACAGGCACGAGAACCAGGTCCGAACGTAAGGTGATCTGTGCCAAGCCCTTGAGGATCAGAAGGAGACCGAGTCCGTGAAGCCCCAGAGGGCGAAGAACTCCAAGGAGATGCCTCATAGCCCCATTCGATGGTTCCGAAAGCATCCCTCACGTGATCGTGATGGGGAAGGGCATGAAGCTAAGGGCGAAGACGATCAAGGCGATGATCCCAAGGATCTTCCGTCGCCGGTCGAGCGACTCCTGTTCATCTTCAAGCGGAGGGTGCTTGAGCCCGATCAACAGCCCGATGAGCCCGACGTAGACGAACCATCCGATCCACCGATGGCGATCATAAGCGTAAAACGCCAGGCCGATCATCAGGAAGAAAATCCCCCGCGCCATCCATCGATGGCCCTTTGGGCCAAGGAGCGCATACGCGATATGACCGCCATCGAGTTGCCCAAGTGGCAGCAGGTTCAAGCTCGTCGCTAGCATTCCCACCCAAGCAGCGAAGTGCACGGGGTTCCACTGGATCATGACTGGTAAATCGAAGGCTCGTTGCAGGAGAATGAAGAGGGCTGGATCATTGAACGTGATCGTGCCTTCCAAGGAGGGAATGGGCGGAGCCGGATTAGCAAACCAGAGGCCAACGACCGCTGCCGGAAGGGCGACGGCAAATCCGGCTAGCGGGCCCGCGATCCCCACATCGAAGAGCGCCCGACGCGAGCGAATCGGTTCTTGAATGCGGATGAATGCACCGAACGTCCCGATGCCGACGACCGGGGGAGCCGGGATGAAGTACGGTAAGCTCGCTCGAATTCCATAGTATCGGCACGCGAGATAGTGTCCCAGCTCATGGGCGAGCAAGATTGCCAGTAGCGTGAAGGCGTAGGCGAGCCCACTGGAGACGACGACCGGGTGGGTGAGCGCTGTGCTCAAGTTCTCCCACTCCACGCTCCCCAGAGCGAAGAACGCTCCGGCTAGGAAGGTCGTCACCAACGTGCTCAGGAACAAAACGGCGTGAAGGATCACGCGTCGAAGTGGGAGGCGAAACTCCCGCGCTGAGAGCATCTGGACTGAGAGCGGGGATTCCATGAGATGCCGCGCGCGTCCATCCACGACGTCCGCTCACCGCAATTCCTTACCGGGCTTGAACCGGATCGTCTTCCCCTCAGGGATCGGAACGACGGCGCCCGTCTTCGGATTGCGCCCGATGCCGCGCTTACGCGGTCGGACCAAGAAGACTCCAAAGCCTCTCAGCTCGATCCGATATCCATTCTTGAGCGCTTGCTTCATCGCCTCGAAGAACGCATCCACCGCCATCTCGACGCGACTCTTGGGCAAGCCCGTCTTCTCGGCCACGCGGTTGACGATATCTTGTTTGATCACGTTCGACGGCCTCCTCGACTCAACCCATTGCGCATAGGCCACTTGATTAAGTGGCCATTATAGGCATCGCGTCCCCCTCTGTCAAGCAACTTGAAAGCCGCGCACGTTCGGCATGAATCCAGCCACGAGCCTACTTCTTCTTCGGTTTCGCGAAGCGCGCTTCTCCTTCGCGAGCGTCAGCGTTGGCCAGCTCCGTCGCCTCGATCGCGCGATCGAGCACCTCCTGGGCTTCGGCGCTCTGGAGTTTCTCCTTGAGTGCTTTCAAACGCAGCAGGTACTGGTCGGTTGCCTCTCGGAACGTCTTCAGCGCCGAATGCAGGAATTCGTTCTCCGGATCTTGGCTATGTGCGTCCTCGATGTTGAGGATCGTCTCGTCGAGGGCCTTGATGTAATGCTGCAGCAGCTCCTCGGGTGTCCCTTTCGGGAGTGGTCCCCAGGCATCTTCTTCTTTCTTTGAGGGCGAAGTCGCCGTTTGTTCCAGGACCTGGAGGCGGCGCGCAGCGATCTTCATGAGCACTTTCACGCGCAGGTCAATGCGTTGTGCCTCCTTCATCTGCTCGATCTCTTTGCTCGTGAGATAGTCAGTGGGTTCCTGTGCGGCGAGATCAAGCAGGCCAAGCGTGCTCAGTACGACGAGCAGGAAGAGCGTTCTCCTGGTTCGCATGGGCGTCCCTCGATCATCTACTGGAACCGCACGAGGCGGATCCAGAAAGGGATGGCGATCTCTCCGGGTATCGTCCGGTCCCCATCGGAGATAAGGATGTAACCCTCGGCGTCGGACATCCCGATGGGTGGCGGAGAGTCCACAGTGAGCGTCACGGCCACCGTTATGCTCTCGCCCGGCAGAAGACGGAATTCGGTCGGGCTGAGCGTGGCGCGCGCAAGTTGGGCACCCGAGGTGATGACGATGCGCGCGCGATATTCGGTCGGCGCAGAGGATTTATTCGTCAGGTGAAAAGTGCGCTCGAAGGTCGTCGGAACCGCAATGAATTGTCGGCCAAAGCTGAGGCTGGAGGGAAGGGCGATCGTCTGCAAGCGCGCAGCCGCCGGGAGATTCAAGAGGCCAGCCCCACGATCCATCACCCCGAGCATCGCGATCTGCGGAGGACGCGTCGCCGTCGTCACAAGCGCGGACTTGATCTCGGCCGGCGTCCAGCCCGGACGAAGCTGGCGCAGTAGCGCGGCCGCTCCCGCTGCTCGTGGCGCGGCGAAGCTCGTCCCTTGCGAGAAGGCAAATCCCGATGGGTCATACATGGTGCTCTGCCCAATATCCGGGGGAGAGGAGGGGAAGCGATTTTCGCCCCGCGGATCGTCATCTTGGACGGCGGCATAGCTTCCCGTTCCGACAGTCACCAGATCCGGCTTGATCTGATAGTCGTTGCTCGGTCCGCGCGAACTGAAGGGCGCTAGAAGATCGGGCACATCTGGGAACGTTCTGGGCTCTTGCAGGAACAAACGAGCGAGCGTCAGGCGCTCGCGGGCGAAGTCTTGGGCGAGCGCGGCCTTCAGCCTTAATCCGTCAGAGCGCGTGATGGAGAGCGCGGGAAGCGGGGCTCCTTGCAGATCCATTCGAAAGGATTGATCACCGCCCTCCGGGGAGTTGTAAATCACGACGGCGATGGCTCCGGCTCGCGCAGCATTGGTGACCTTCGTCCAAAATGTGCAGAACCCCCGTTGGACAAGAGCTAGCGCATCCGTGAGGGATCCCTCCGGGAGGGGATCGCAGAGGAGCCCAGGAGCTTCGCCGTCCAGGAGATCCACATCTATAAGCGGCCCGGCAAGCTGTGCGGGAAAAGGAGCCGCGCCGTTCGCCCCACGAACGCCGGAGATCTCGAGGTCTCTGTCCTCCAGACGGAGCGCGGCGCGCGCAATCCCATCGCTCACATGAAGGTTGGTCGAGGCGCCGACGGTTAGGGCTTCGCTCGACTCCGCAGCCCCCCCGATGGTCCCTCCGGCGGAATTGAACGGCGGGGAGAGCCCTTTGTTCCCGGCCGCGATGACAGAGAGAACGCCGGCTTTGGCGGCCGTGTTCACGGCGATCACCTGGGCGTTGAGGGAGGGATCGCTCGTCGGCGGAGTGCGTGGGCCAAAGCTCATGTTGAGGATATCCATGCCATCCTGTACGGCTTCTTCAATTGCCGCCACAATATTATCGGTGAAGGCGCGGGGAGCGAAGACGCGATAGCTGCCAATGTAGGCTTTCGGTGCCACGCCGCTCAGGGTGACGGGGCGGGCACCCGGAATACCATCTAAGGTCACTGTCGTCCCCGCTGCGCAACTGGCGACATGCGATCCATGTCCGACGAGATCCTGCGCCGTTCGGTGTCCAGGGTCGAGCCGCGCATCGGTTTCATCGAAGATCGAGCGGATGACTTTGGCCACGATGACCTTGCTCGTGGCGAGCGTGAGATCGCCGCGCGGGAATCCTGCAGGAGGGGGAAGCGTAGGATCATGGAACATCGGATTGCTGAAGTCCACGCCCGTATCGAGGATGCCGATCTTCACCCCACGGCCCGCATTCTCTCGGCCGCCGAGCATCTCCCAGACGGCAGGGACGCCCATCAGATCATTGCTCACATCGAGCACCAGCGGCACGGCGGGCTCAGCCGTCAGCTCGTATTCGAAAATGGGAAGCAGAGCCTTCACGTCCGGGTGGCCGATCAAAGCCGGAATATCCTCAGGGGGGACGAGTGCGACCAGGCCATTGAGCACGATGTGGTAATGGCGAAAGACCTGCACGCGCGGCAAGCGTTGTTGCAGCTCGCGGAGGAACGCTGCGTGGCGCTGCTCCAGGTACGCCGCATATCGTTGGCTCGCCGGCGAGTGCACGTCCAGCTTTCCTTCGCGCTGATTGTGTGGAGCGGCATGGAGGCTTGTCGCCTCAAGGCCCGGCACCTGCCCGGTATATGTGGCCAAAGGTTCGTCGCGAAGCTGAATGATGAAGGCCTTTCGCTCGCCCAGGCTCAGCGTCTGCTCAGCGGCCTGTAGTGCTTGGAGAAATTTCACGGGAAGCGGCGGATTCGCCGAGGAGAACACTGCCGAAAGTGGCAGTGTGATTCGCAGGAGCAGGCCGAGGAGATCGAAGATGCCAATTCCGCTCATCATGGTTCGGACTTGATCGGGGTCGAGACTTCCGCCGAGGCCAGCTCTCTCCGCCCCGGACGCAGAAGGGCCAGCCCTTTCATCGCGAGCCCATGCGTGACATACGCGCCGGCTAAGAAGATCAGCACCCACTGAGAGTAGAAATAGATGCCGGCCACAAGCAGCGCCAGTAGCAGCAGCGTCCAACGCGGGCTGAGGGTGCTGACGCCAAGGTCTTTGAAACTCCGGTATCGGATCGTGCTGATCATCAAACCGCTCAGCGCGGCGACCAGCAGAAGCATGAGGAAACCGAGAACCGCCCCGTTCACTAGGACGGAATCACCCAGAATGGTGAACGAGCGAGCCGGTTGTGCCAGAAGTGGCGTGGGGGAGAAGTGCACGATAGCGGCGATCAGGCCAGCCGCCGCGGGAATCGGCAGGCCAACGAACTGCCGTCGGTCTTTCGCCGTGCCGGTGCGCCGGGCGTGTACGTTAAACCGCGCCAGGCGGAAAGCCCCGCAGACGAGATAGAGGAAGGAGACGACCCACGCCGCTTTCCCCATCTCCACCCCATAGATGTCCGGCGTCATCCCGTATCCCCACGCGTAAGCGAGCAAAGCCGGAGCCAAACCGAACGAGAGCACATCAGCCAGGCTGTCCAATTCCACGCCGAAGTCGCTCGTCGTCTTCGTCATGCGCGCGATGCGCCCATCGAGTGCGTCAAAGAGCACGGCGAAGCCGATGGCCTTGGCGGCGTTGTCGAAGAGGCGCGCGGCCTCTCCGAGGTCCGTTCCGAGCGCCTGATATCCTTTCAGGGCTGCGATCACCGCGTAGAACCCGCAGAAGATGTTGGCCGTCGTGAAGAGGCTGGGGAGGGCGTAGACGCCGCGTCGTCGCCGTCCCTCTTCCGCGGGAGCATAGCCGGGGATAGGGTTCTCACTCATTCTCGTATCCTCGCGACGATCGTGCTTCCGCCTCGGACGCGATCACCCACGCGCACGAGCGGGACGACGTCCGGCGGAAGAATGAGATCCGTTCGGGAGCCGAATTTGATCAAGCCGATGCGTTCTCCTCGATGCACGAGATCGCCCGGGCGCTTCCAACAGACGATCCGTCGGGCCAAAATTCCGGCGATTTGCTTGAGGACCACCTCCGTGTGCGTTCCGAGGATCCGAATCTCTGTTTGTTCGTTTTGGACGGAAGCTTCCGCGCGCATGGCGGGAAGAAAGCGGCCCGGACGATGCCGTAGCTCCACGATGCGCCCAGTCATCGGCGCGCGATTCACGTGAACGTCCAATGGGGAGAGGAAGATCGAGAGGCGCGTTGGCGAGCGCGGATCGTTCGGATCAAGCTTCGTGAGCGCGACCACGCGCCCATCGGCCGGCGAGACGATAGCGCGCTCATCCTCGGGGATCGCGCGATCGGGATCGCGGAAGAAGTACGCGAAGAAGAAGGCTAAGCCCAGCCCCCCAACGCCGATCGGCCAAAGATGGAGCGACGCGCCGATGAGCGCTACAGACAGAGCACTCACGATGTACGGCCATCCATCTCGAACGATCATGACGTTCCCCTGCCGAGGAGGCCAGAGGCCCTCTCCGCGTCGTCTCTTCGCGTCGGCGTTCGGACGCCCGTCCGAACGGCGCTACCTCAATCCCATCTGCCGCTTGTAGCGGTTGAGCATGGCTTCCATCTTGTCCTTCACGAGCAGCTTCTTCTTCTTCAAGATCGTTTCCTCCATCAGCTCTTCCGGCGTGGGGTAGGGCAGCGCCGTCAATTCGCTCAAGCGCGCTTCATACTGCTGATGCTCAAGAACGAGGGCACGGAACTCCGGATCAATAGCCATCAGGTGTTCTTTGAGCGACACGGAGTTGGCATCCATTCTCTCCCCTCCTCCTGACGTGATCGCGGATGGCTGACGTGCTCATCTCCATGTGCCGGGCGAATCATAATACGAAATTCACGTGGGCGCAAGAAGCGATCGCGGATGCGCGCTCATGGGGCATGCTCCTGGTGGGCTGAAAGCGGGAAGAGGTCGCAGCGCATCAAAAGCGCATCCTCCGGAGGATCGGCGTAATAGTTTGCGCGACGATGGAAGACGTAGAATCCGAGCTGCTCGTAGAGTCGCTGCGCCGGAAGGTTGGATGCCCGCACCTCCAGCAATGCACATCGCGCTCCCCGCGCTTCGGCCAACGCGCGCCCATGACAGAGCAAGGCGCGCGCGATGCCCTGGCGACGGAAATTCGGATGCGTCGCCAGGTTGTAGATGTGCCATTCCTCGAGCACGAGGGTGGAGCAAAGGAAGCCGAGAACGCGGCGCGGGATGTGCGCTTCCGCCGGGCGCGCTACCAGAAGGATCGAGCGCTCCGGCAGGGCGAGTTCGCGCGCATATCCCCAGTAGCCCCACCGACTCAGGCGGGACAATTCCTCGATCTCGACCACTTCCGGAAGATCCTCTTCGCTCATGCGATCAATCCGGAAGGGAATCCGCGCGCATGCGCCATCGGACTTCCGCATCGGCAGGCCTCACATAGAGCGCCTCGAGGGTCGCCCCTTCGGGGTCAAGCCCCTCGGGGAAGCGGCGAGCGGCCAGCGCCGCAACTGCCGGCGCGAGAAACGGCCGAAGGGGGAGCAATCCCCATCCGCGCCCTTCGTGCGGAACGTGTGTGAGTGGAATGAGCGGCCGACCCTTTTGCCGCGCAGCCTCCTTAAGCGCTTCAAGAAGCGGAGCTCCGGCATCGCAGACGAAAAGGAGCGACTCATCCTCAAGCGAAGCCACCAGGTGTTCGGGCCGGATCACGTGCGGCTCGTTGAGCGCTTGCAGTTCGCCTTCGACCGTGAGGCGAAAAAGCTGCGCGTACACCTCCCCGCGCAACGCATCGCGACAGGCGCAGATCGTCCCGCTGGCGCCTACGCTGTAGGCCAGTGCTTCGAGAGCGCCGATCCCGATGACCGGCTTGGCGAGCGCGTGCGCGAACCCCTTGATCGTCGCGATCCCTACGCGCACGCCGGTGAACGATCCCGGACCGATCGCCACGGCCAGAAGCGAGACCTGCGGGAGCGCGATCCCCGCGCGGCGCAGCAGAAAATCCACATCCTCATGCAGCATCTGCGAGTGCGTCCCCGGACGCCAACTGCCCAGCACAGCCACCAGCTCCGCTCCGCGCTGCAGCGCCACGCTTCCTCGCTCGGAGGTCGTATCCACGGCGAGGATCAACGGCGCCTCGCGATCGGGAGAATTCACGCTCGGCTCCCTTGGAGAATCGTTCATTTGACACACCCGACAGGCCAATTATATATTCTGCTTCCCTATGGGGACAATCCGAGGGCGCGCCGAGCGATTGGAATCGAGCCTCTCCAAGGCGTGCTCGATCGCGCAGAGGGAGGATGCGACAGGAGGATGAATCCCAGTCAGCTCACGCCCATGCTCAAGCAGTATCACGAGATCAAGCGGCGCTATCCGGGCACGTTGCTCTTTTTCCGACTGGGCGATTTCTACGAGCTATTCTACGAGGACGCGATCATCGGCGCGCGCGAATTGGAGATCACGCTCACGGCGCGACACAAGGAGCGCGGGACGCCCGTCCCGATGTGTGGCGTGCCCCATCATGCCGTGATGGGCTACATCGCGAAGCTCATTCGCAAAGGGTATCGGGTCGCCCTTTGCGATCAGATCGAAGAGCCGAAGAGTTCTACGAAGCTCGTGCGGCGGGAGGTCGTGCGGATCATCACTCCGGGCACGGTCTTGGAAGGGCCGTTGTTGGAAGCGAGCGAGAATAATTACCTGGCCGCCGTGTGCGGGACGGCCGAAGCTGCCGCGGCCAGCTTCCTCGATCTCTCGACCGGAGAGTTCATCGTCACGGAGTTCGTCGGGGAACGGGCGTGGGAGCAGCTCTTGGAACAGATGGACGCCTTTGCGCCGCGCGAGGTGCTCTCTCCGAAAGCGCTGGAGCCGATCTTGAACGCTTATGTTCGGCGCGAGGCGATCCCCTCCGAAGACGCCGTGGATCGCGATCTGCCCGTGGGGAGCACGGTCCTCGATCGCGCGGCGCGCACGCCGCTTGAGGATTGGGTCTTTGACTTCGCCTACGCCCATGCGCTCTTATGCGAGCACTTCGGCGTCTCGACGCTGGAAGGCTTCGATCTGGAGGGGCATGCCCTGGCCGTGCAAGCGGCCGGAGCGGCGCTGCATTACGTGCGCGAGACGCAACGGGCACAGGCCACGCACATCACGGAGGTCTCCTTCTTCCGGCCCTCGGAATTCATGATCTTGGATCCGACGACGGTTCGCAATCTGGAGCTGGTCGAAGCGTTGGATGGCTCGCGCGAGCACACGCTGTTTGCGGTGTTGAACGCGACGGAGACGGCGATGGGAGCGCGGTTGCTACGGCAATGGATCTTGCGCCCAAGCAATCGGCTGGCCGAGATCACGGCGCGGCTGGATGCCGTCGAGGAGTTGGTGCGCCAGACGATGTGGCGCGATCAAGTGCGCGCGCGGTTGAAGCGGATTCAAGACCTCGAACGCGTGCTCGCGCGCGTGAACGTGGGCACGGCCACACCGCGCGATCTCGCCGCACTGCGCAGCAGTCTGGCCGTTGTGCCGGAGCTCAAAGAGCTGTTGCAAGGAGCGACGGCCTCGCTCCTCGAAATTCTGCGCGAGAGTCTCGACGAGCTTCCGGACGTGCGCGCTCGACTCGAGGCTGCGCTTGTCGAGAATCCGCCCGCGGTGCTTGGCGATGGCCCGACGATCCGCAGCGGCTTCCACGCGGAATTGGATGAGCTGCGCGCGCTGGCAACGGACAGCAAGAGCTACCTGGCTCGCCTCGAACAACGCGAGCGCGCCCGGACGGGCATCCCCTCACTGAAGGTGAAGTTCAATCAGGTCTTCGGCTACTTCATCGAAGTGAGCAAAGCGAATCTCCATCTGATCCCCCCCGACTATGAGCGGAAGCAGACGCTTGTCGGAGCCGAACGCTTCACCACGCCGGAGCTGAAGGAGTACGAGGCGAAGATCCTCGGGGCCGAAGAGCGCATCCTCGAAGTGGAGCGGGAATTGTTCCACGAATTGCGCCAGGAGGTGGCGCGCGCGACCCGGCGCATTCAAGCGACGGCGCGCGCGCTCGCGCATTTGGATGTGCTGGCGGCTTTGGCCGAGGTGGCTGTTCGCCGCAACTATCGGCGTCCCGTCCTGACTGAGGGTGATGAGTTGTACATTCGTGCCGGGCGTCATCCCGTCGTCGAGGTGCAGTTGGGGCGCTTCGTCCCGAACGATCTCTACATGAACAACACGACCGATCGGCTGCTCATCCTCACGGGGCCGAACATGGGCGGCAAGAGCGTTTATCTCCGACAGACGGCGCTCATTTGCCTCATGGCCCAGATGGGATCATTCGTCCCCGCTGACGAAGCGCGCCTGGGCGTGGTGGACCGCATCTTCACGCGCGTGGGATCGTCCGATAGCGTCGCGCGAGGGCGTTCCACCTTCATGGTGGAGATGATCGAGACGGCGAAGATCCTGAACACGGCCACGCCCCGCAGTCTCGTGTTGCTCGATGAGGTGGGACGCGGTACGGCCACCTTCGACGGTCTCTCGATCGCCTGGGCCGTGGCCGAGTATCTCCACAACAATGCGAATCATGCGGCCAAGACGCTGTTTGCGACGCACTATCACGAGCTGACGGAACTGGCGCGCGTCTTGCCCGGCGTGCGGAACTATCAAGTCCTCGTCAAGGAGTCCAAAGGGGAGATCCTCTTCCTGCACAAGGTCGTCGAGGGGAGCGCGAATAAATCCTACGGGATCGAGGTCGCACGCCTGGCGGGGCTGCCGCGTTCGGTCATCGCGCGCGCGCGGGAGATCTTGGAGAACCTGGAGGCGAACGAACTGGATCCGATGGGGCGCCCGCGATTGGCCGAGCATCTGCCTGGGCGCGAGGGATGGAAGCGGCAACCGACCCTCTTCGAAGTCGTCCAGCGGTCGCTTCTGGACGAACTGCGTGCCCTCGATGTGGATCGGCTCTCGCCGGAAGAAGCGAAGCGCTGGCTGCAAGAGGCCAAGCGGAAGCTCATCTGATGAATCTCGCGCAGGGCGAAGGAGCAATGCGCCGGATGTGGTAGAATATCGAAGCGAGGAGATCGCTGATGGTCGAGAGGAAGAAGACGTCACGCGCGGAAGTGACGATCGCTCCGTCTGAAGAGCGCCCGGAGAAGCGGCTCTTTCACGAGTATCTGCGGCGCAAAGGGCTGAAGCGGACGGCGCAGCGCGACCTCATCCTGGAGACGTTCCTGGAGAGCGAGAAGCATATCACGAGCGAAGACCTCTATCGCAAGGTTCGGGAGCGCGATCCCAGCGTCGGCTTCACGACGGTCTATCGCACGCTCAAGCTGCTCACCGAATGTGGGATCGCGCGCTCAATGCAACTGGGGGATCGTTACACGCATTATGAGCGAGGGCTCGACCAGCAGCATCACGATCATCTGATCTGCATCGAGTGCGGAGGGATCACGGAGTTCTTCAGCCAGCAGTTGGAGAACATTCAGGCTGAGGTCGTGCGGCGGCACGGCTTTCGGATGGTTGATCACAGCTTGCGCATCTGGGGGATTTGTCGAGCGTGTCAACAACGGCGCGCATCCCAACGGTCATGACGGAAAGCGGAGCTTCGAGCGAGCCCGAAGTCGTCCTCGTCCTGGACTTCGGCTCGCAGTATACGCAGCTCATCGGCCGACGGGTTCGGGAATTGGGCGTTTATTCCGAGATCGTGCCCTTCTCCACTCCCGTCGATCGGATTCGCGCGCGACGACCGCGCGCGCTCATCCTCTCGGGCGGACCGCGCTCGGTTTACGAGGAGGGAGCGCCGCGCTGTGATCCCGCGATCCTGGAGCTGGGACTTCCCATCCTCGGCATTTGCTATGGCGTCCAACTGATGGCGCACTTCCTCGGTGGAGAAGTCGCCCCTTCGGATCGGCGAGAATACGGCGCGGCGCAGCTTGAGGTGATCGGCGAGAGCCCGCTCTTCGCCGGATTGCCCCGGGAGATGACCGTCTGGATGAGTCATGGTGATGAAGTGCGTCGTCCACCGGAAGGATTCCGCATTCTCGCGCGCACGGACCGATCCATCGGCGCGATCGCTCATCCGGAGCGTGGTCTCTATGGGGTGCAATTTCATCCCGAAGTCGCACACACCCCCTACGGGCGCGAGATCCTCCGCCGCTTCCTCTTCGACATCGCCGGCTGTCGCGGGCAGTGGCGGTTGAGTGCGTTCATCGAGTCCACTATCGCACGGATTCGGAAAGAGGTCGGATCGGGACGCGCGCTCTGCGCGCTCTCTGGCGGTGTGGACTCTTCGGTCGCGGCGGCGCTGGTGGCGCGCGCCATTGGTTCGCGTTTGATCGGTCTTTTCGTGGATAATGGGCTGTTGCGAAAGGGCGAGTTCGAGGAAGTCCTGCACGCCTATGAGCGCATGGGAATGCGCGTGCATGGCGTGCGCGCGGGCGAACGCTTCCTGCACCGGTTGCGTGGGGTCACCGATCCCGAGCAGAAGCGAAAGGTCATCGGCGCGGAGTTCATCGCCGTCTTCCGCGAAGAGGCCGTTCGGCTTGGTCCCATCGAGTTCCTCGTGCAGGGGACGACCTATCCCGACGTCATCGAATCCACGTCGGTGCGCGGGCCTTCGGCCGTCATCAAGAGCCATCACAACGTCGGAGGATTGCCCGAGCGACTCGGTTTTCGATTGATCGAGCCGCTGCGCGAATTATTCAAGGACGAAGTCCGCGAGGTCGGACGGCAATTGGGAGTCCCCCGCGAGATCCTCGAGCGTCATCCGTTCCCCGGTCCGGGTTTGGCCGTGCGCGTGCTGGGCGAAGTCACGCCGCAGCGATTGGCGATCGTGCGCGCGGCCGACGCCATCGTAGTGGAAGAGATCCGACGGGCGGGGCTCTACGAGCAGGTCTGGCAAGCCTTCGCCGTCTTGCTGCCGGTGAGCAGCGTCGGCGTCATGGGCGACGAGCGAACGTATGAGCAGACCATCGCCATTCGCATCGTCAGCAGCGTGGATGGGATGACGGCCGATTGGGTCCGCGTGCCCTACGAGGTGCTCGAGCGCATGGCCAATCGTATCGTCTCCGAAGTGCGCGGGGTCAATCGCGTCGTCTACGACATCAGCTCTAAGCCCCCGAGCACGATCGAGTGGGAATGAAGCCGATCACGGCGCCTCAGACTCCTGGCGTTTCCCCTCCGCTCTTCGTCGCACGCGCTGGGCTCGCCAAAGGGCCTTCAGCGTCGGATCGTCGGGATAGAGCTTCAACATGACGTTCGCGAAAGCGCGGATGAGGTCTTCTCGCATCTGCGGCGTGTAGGGGTTGTAGTGTTGGAGGTCGTGGAAGAGCTGCCAGGTATCGTGTGTCGTCTGCTCGATCACGCTGCGAATGGCCTCGAAACCTTTGGTCGTGATCTCTCCCGATTCGAGGGGGAGTTCCCCGAGTACGCGGCCGACAAAGTGCGTGATCCCTTGCGAGTACGCCGCTCGGCGATCGTGCTCGTCCGGGGACATCTCGATCACGCGCACGCCGCGCCGTTCCCAGAATGCGCGCCAGAATTGCAGCGAGGTCGCACTCACGCGCAACGGGCAGAAGACGATTCGCAAGCCGCATAATCCATCCTTCGCGCTATCGGGGCCAAAGAGCGGATGCGTGCCCAAGGCTTCCACATCCTCGGGCAACCGGCGACGCATCACCTCGAGCGGGTGGAGCTTCACCGAGCACGTATCCATGACCAGCGCGCCGGGGCGCACATATGGGCGCGCTTCCCGAATTGCGGACTCCAGCTCCGAGATGGGGACGCAGAAGAAGAGCGCGTCGGCGGCACACGCGGCCGCGAGCGGGACGACTTCCACGCCGATCTCCCGGGCGGCTGCGTGATCGGGTTGCCGATCGCACACACGGACGGAGAACTCCTCGCGGAGAATGCGCGCGAGCAACCGGCCGAAGCGGCCGAACCCGATGACTGCGCACGTCGGTCCTTCACTCTTCATCGCCGGAGAGCAAGGTAACAAAGAGCGGGCCGATTCGTCCAGGGGAGCGCCATCGAGCGTTTCCCAAGGATTACGATGCGGACGAGCTGTGATATAATCGCCGAGGCGTGCGAGGGCACCGGGATCGAACGCCCTCACGCGATCTGATGATCGCTGGGGCATCGGCAGACGTTGTTTGAAACGGTTCGCTGTCGCCACGATGCGCAGGGGGAAAGGGCGGAAGGCCTCGAGGACACGGCGCCGGACGCTGAAGCCTCCTGGTGGCCGATACGCGCTTCGTGCGCGAGCGCGCGAAAGGCGCAACCGATGGGCGTGCCGGGACGTTCCTTGTGTAGGGAATCGGGGCGCGTATGGATCGTGTGTTTGAATGGCTCTTCAAATATCCGCCGGTCGTTTTCGAGCGCGGTGAGTTTTCGTTCGCGGCGTTCTCTTCGGCGAGCGCCCGAGCCGCGCTGGTGGCGGCGACGCTCAGCGGCGCGTATCTGATCGTTCGGCGCGCGCGACAGCTGCTCCCACGGCGGATGAAGATCGTCCTGCTCGGTCTTCGGCTCAGCGCGCTCGCCCTGTTGATCTTCTGCGTGTTGCAACCGGTCGTGATCGTCCCTTCGATCATCCCCCACACGGCGACGGTCGCGATCGTGGTGGACGATTCTCTCAGTATGACGATCCCGGACGTGAACGGTCGCTCTCGCGCGGAGGCCGTTCACGCGCTCCTCGCTTCCGAAGGTACATTCTGGCGCGCGCTCACGGCGAAGTTCGCGGTGCGCGTCTTCACGCTGAGCGGCGGGGAGCTGACGGACCGGGCGACTGTCCCCCGGACGGATCTCGCGACCGGGCTTGAGCGCGTTCTCGCAAGCCTTCACGGAGAATCGCTGGCCGCCATCATCCTCCTCAGCGATGGGGCGCATAATGCGCGGCGAGACCTCTCGGCCCTCCTTCCGACGTTTGCGGCGCGGCGCGTCCCCATTTACGCGGTCGGCGTGGGGCAACGGCAGGTCGAGCGTGACGTCGAACTGGTGCGCGTGAACGTTCCCCGGCGCGTCCTCAAAGGATCATCGGTGAAGGCCGACCTCCTCCTCCGCTGCGGGCGCGGACTGGAACGTCGCGTGACGGTGCGCGTCATCGAGGGCGAGCGCACGCTTCAGGTGAAACCGATCGAGTGCGCTCGCGAGATGGGGTCCTTGGCGGTCGCGTTGGAGTTCACGCCGCCGGAGGCCGGTGTGCATCGGTACGTCTTCGTCATTGATCCCCAACCGCGGGAATTGATCCCCGAGAACAATCGGCTGGAGGCCATCGTGGAGGTGCGCGACGAAGTGGCGCGCGTGCTCTACATCGAGGGAGAACCCCGGTGGGAATACGGGAAACTGCGCGCCGCTGTCGCCGATGACGAGCAGCTCAATCTCGTCTCGGTCGTGCGCACGGCTCGGGGGAAATTCTATCGGCAGGGCGTCGAGAGCGGGGAGGAATTGGTGCAGGGATTTCCGGAGCGCCCGGAGGAACTCTTTCGGTTCAAGGGGCTGATCCTCGGGAGCGTGGAAGCCGGGTTCTTCACCCGCGAGCAACTGGAGTGGATGGAGGCGTTCGTCGCGCGGCGTGGAGGGGGATTGCTCATGCTTGGTGGTCGGCGTTCGTTCTCGGCTGGGGGGTATGCGTTGACGCCGCTCGCCGAGGTCCTTCCCGTCGAGGTGCGGCACGAACGATCGGAAGATCCGCGCGAGAGCGAGCAGGAGGTCGCGGCCTATGCGCCGATGTTGACCGCGGATGGGCGCGAACATCCGATCACGCGCCTGAAGGCCGATCCTGCGGCGAACGAGCGCGCATGGCGAGCGCTGCCGCGCGTGACCGTGCCCGAGGTCTTCACGCGCGCCAAGCCCGGCGCCATCGTCTTGCTCGAAGGGGCGAAGGCCTTGCGCACCGGAGTGCGTCCCGTCCTGCTCGCTCTGCACCGATATGGTCGGGGGATCGGTCTCGCCTTCACGCCTTCGGATTCCTGGCGATGGCAGATGGAGATGGGTTCGAGCGATCTCTCGCACGAGACGTTCTGGAAGCAGATGCTGCGATATATGGTCAGCTTCGCCGAGGATCCGGTCACAGTGCGGACTGATGCGGACGCTTACGAAGTGGGGGATGAAGCTCCCCTCCGCGTGGAGGTACGGGATGAGCTTTTCCGATCCGTTCCGAACGCCGCGGTTGAGGTCGAAGTGACCACGCCGCACGGCGCGACCGAGCGCGTGCGCGTGGAGCCCTCTCTGGAGAGTGGGGGGGAGTACATCGGCGCGCTCCTGGTGCGGGAACCAGGTGTGTATCGCCTTCGCGCGCGCGCGCAGCGTGCCGATCGCGAGTTGGGCGAGGCGGAGGCTCAGTTGATCGTGCGAGAGCCGGATCGAGAATATCGCGGAGCTGGACAAAACGTCGAGCTGCTGAAGTGGCTCGCGCGGGAGACCGGCGGGGAATATCATCCGATCTCTGAAGCGGAAGCCCTGGTGCCCGAGCTGGAGTATTCGGCCGGAGCGCACTCGATTCGCGTGACCAAAGAATTGTGGGACATGCCGATCATCTTTCTGCTTCTAGTCGGCTTCCTTTCGCTCGAGTGGGCGTTGCGGCGGCGACTGGGGGAGATATGACGCGATCGTCCTTCGGAAAGATGGGGACGAGCGTGGTCGTGGGACTGTTGCTTCTCGGCGGAGCCCACGCGCAAGGAGAGCGGCGCGCGCCGGATGAGCGGTTCGCCGTGCTCGTGCGCGGCCTCGGTGGCGACCCGACGTTCGAGCGTCGGTTCACCGAATGGACCGATCGCCTCTGCGGGCTCCTCACCGAACGCTGGCGATTTCGCCCGGAGCACGTCTTCGTGCTCACTCCCGATGGCCGCGGGTGTTCGCCGAATGTCGCGCGCGCGACCGCCGATGCGGTTCGCCACGCGTTCGAACGATTACGCGTGGAGAGCACGCCCGAGAGTCTCATCGTCATCTTCCTGATCGGGCACGGCGGCTTCGATGGCGCGCGCGGATATTTCCATCTGGTCGGGCCGGATCTCTCGGCGGAGGATTTCCGCGCTCTTCTTTCGCGAGTGAAGGCGCGCCATATCGTCTTCGTGAACGCGGCCAGCTCAAGCGGCGCGTTCCTTCCGGTGCTGAGTCGACCGGGGACGATCGTCATCACGGCCACGCGCAGCGGACGCGAGCAGCAGGCGACGATCTTCGCTCACTACTTCATCGAGGCTTTCACCGATGCGCGAGCCGACGCTGATAAAGATGGGCGCATCTCGCTCGCGGAAGCCTTCGCCTTCGCCACCGCGTTGACAGCGGAGCATTATGCGCAGCAAGGGATCCTGGCGACCGAGCACCCTCTTCTCGACGATAACGGTGATGGCATCGGACACGGGGAGGTAGGCGAGGGGGATGGACAGCTGGCGCGAACGGTGTATCTGGAAGCGCCGGTCGAGATCGGCGGAGAAGATGAAGAACTGCGCGCTTTGCTTCGCCAGCGGCAGGCGCTCCTTGAGAAGATCGAGGCGGTGAAAGCTCGGAAGGCCGAGATGCCGCCGGAAGAGTACGAACGGGAGTTGGAGCGATGGTTATTGGAGCTGGCTAGGCTCACCGAGCGTATTAACGCGCGGAGGAAAACGCCGTGAGGCGAATGCGTGGGAGGCAGCTGTTGTGCGTGCGACCGGATATCGGAAGTGGCGCGCCGCTGGTGAGGTGTCTCCTGTTCCTTCTCGTCTTCCTGGAGGGGGGCGCGCAAGGGGAAGCACAGTCACCGATCGAAGCGGGGTTGGAGAGACTGCGGCGTGGGGAATATGCGGAAGCGATCGTTCAGCTTCACGCGGCGCTCGAGCTGGATCCGGTGCGTGCCGCCGAAGGCTTGATTACGGCCTACATGGAGACGGGACGATATGAGGATGCCGAGCGGACGGCCCGCGACGTCCTCGCGCGTGCGGATCGCACTCGCTCGGCCGGCGAAACGGCGCGCTTGGGGATGCTGCTTGGAGAGGTGCTGTTGACGACTGGCCGTTTCGACGAGGCGTTGCGAGCATTCGAGCGCGCGCTGGCGCACGCGGGGTGGCCTGGCGCCATTCGGGCGAGCGTTCAGAAGGGGCGTGTCCTCTGGCAGATGGGACGCAGCGAAGAAGCGCGTGAGTTTCTCCACCGCCTCTGCGCGCAGGCCTTCGAGCGCGGGCTGCAGTCGGCGGAAGACTTGACCTGGACGGCGCGTGCGCTCGTCTTTCTGGATCGCCCGCATGAGGCGAATGAGTTGTACGCCAAGGCCATCGAGCGTGACCCTTCGTTTCGGGAGGCATATCTGCAGGCGGGCGATCTCTTCCTGGAGAAGTACAACTACGCCGAGGCCGCGAGCTTCTTCCGCGATGCTTTGCGGATCAATCCCCACTGCGCGCGAGCGCATCTGGGGCTGGCGCGTAGCGCGCGGCCGGGCGGCGGGGGCGATGCGCTCGCTCATGCTCAACGGGCGCTCGCCGTGAATCCGCGGCTGGTCGAGGCTCATGACCTCATGGCCACCCTGTTGCTGGAGGTGGGCGAGGTCGAGGCCGCCGAACGGCATCTCGCGGAAGCGCTTCGCGTGAATCCGCATTCGCTTTCGACGCGCGCGCTGCGCGCAGTAGCCTTTTATTTAGAGGATCGCGCGGCTGACCTGGCCGAGGAGATCCGGCGCGTGCTCGGCGCGAACCCCCGCTACGGCGAGCTGTACGCCACCCTCGCCGATTTCGCCGTGCTCAACCGGCGATATCCCGAGGCCGTCGAGTTCGCGCGGCGAGCCGTGGAGCTGTCGCCGTGGTTGTGGCGTGCGTGGGCGACGTTGGGGGTGAACCTCTTGCGCCTGGGGCGCGACGCGGAAGGGCGCGAGGTCCTGGAGCGAGCCTTCGCCGGAGACCCGTTCAACGTCTGGGTGAAGAACACGCTCGATCTGCTCGACAGCATGCGCGCCTATCGAGAGACGATCACCGAGCACTTCCTCATCCGCATGGCGCCGTCGGAGAGCCCTGTCGTCGCACCGCTTGTGGCGGAGCTGCTCGAACGTGCGTATGCGCAGCTCAGCGAACGGTATCAGTTTCGACCCGAGGGGCCCATCATCGTCGAGTTGTTCCCGAACCATGAGGACTTCGCCGTGAAGACCGTCGGACTGCCTGGGCTCGGAGCGCTCGGCGCCTGCTTCGGACGCGTGATCGCCATGGATTCCCCATCGGCGCGCCCGCGCGGGTCATTCAATTGGGCGAGCACGGCGTGGCACGAGTTCGTTCACGTGATCACGCTGCAGGCGACGGCGTATCGCATCCCGCGATGGCTCTCCGAAGGCATCTCGGTCTATGAGGAGCGACGGGCGAGACCGGGGTGGGGGCATCAGTGGACGCTCGAATTCGTGCGCGCCTTCGGCGAAGGACGATTCGTCCCTGTGCGCCACTTAGAGGCGTCCTTCCTTCGCCCTCCCTCCCCGGAGGCGCTCTCGCTCGCCTATTTTCAAGCTTCGCTCGTCGTCGAATTCCTCGTCGATCGCTTCGGCTTCGAGCGACTGCGCCAGATGCTCGCCCTCTATCGCCAAGGGGAGCGCACCGATGGGGTATTTCAGAAGGCGCTCGGCGCGACCGTGGAAGAATTGGATCGGCTCTTTCGCGAGCACGTGATGCGAGAGATCGGACCATATCTGGCGCGGCTCGATCCGAACCTGCTCAGGCGATCGGAAGTCTCGGAGGAGGAACTGCGAGAGACGCTCGCGCGCCATCCGGAGAATTTCGCCGCGCACTTGCACTTGGGGCGCAGGCTCCGAACGCGCGGCGATACGGAGGCGGCTCTCCGGCATCTGCGCGAGGCGATCCGTCTCTTCCCCTTCTATACGGGACCGGGGAACGCATATGAGGCGCTCGCCGCGATCCTTGAAGAGCGCGGGGATGTGGCCGAAGCCTTACAGGTACTCGAGCAATGGGCAGCTCGCGAAGAGGCGAACGAGGCGCTTGAGCGGCGGATCATTCGACTGGCGTTGAAACTGGGGAGGAGGGACGTGGCCGAGAGAGCCCTGGAAGCGGCCTTGGCGATCTCCCCCTTAGATCGAGACCTGCAGGCGCAGGCTGGGGAGTTGTATCTGGAGCAGAACCAACCGGAGCGGGCCGTGCGCGCCTTCTCCGCCGTGTTGCATCTGAATCCACCGGATCGCGCGGAGGCGCATTATCAGCTCGCACGAGCCCTTCTGGCGAAGGGCGCGCGAGCGGAAGCCCGACGCGAAATCCTGCGGGCGCTGGAGATCGCGCCCGGGTTCGAGAAAGCGCAGGCGCTCCTTTTGAAACTCGTCGAGAACTGAAACGTGGGAGGATGAAGATGCGAAATCTCGGTCGCTCCCGTCATGCGCGCGCGTGGCTCATCGGAGGCGCAATGGCTGTGCTCATCAGCGGGGCGTCTCCCAAAGGGGCGCAGCCGGGTGTGGACTTAGACGCCTCCTCGAATCGGTTCACCTTCGCCCGCATTCAGTACGGCGGGCACTTCTCCTCGCGCACGTTCTTTGGCGCCGTGCCCCCTTGGGCACACGATTATCCGCGTGGCGGGCGCCACCTGATGAAGATCCTGAGCGAAGTGAGCCTCGTGGACGCCAATCCCGATGAGGTGATCCTCCGTTTTGATGATCCGCGACTCTTCAAATACCCATTCGCGTATCTTTGCGAGGTCGGGTTCATGAGATTGAGCGATCGAGAGATCGAGGGCTTGCGCGAGTACTTGCTGCGCGGGGGCTTCCTCATCGTGGACGATTTCCGAGAGGAATGGGCCTTGGAGAATCTCCGCGCGCACCTGCGCCGCGCGTTCCCCGAGTTGGAGCTGGAGGAATTGGACATCTCGCATCCCATTTTCAACTGCTTCTTCAACATCAAGACCTTGGAGATGACGCCCCCATATGGCGAGGGTACGCCGAAGTTCTTCGGCCTCTCGGACAAGAAGGGGCGCTTGATGATGATCGTCAACTACAATAACGATGTGAGCGAATACTGGGAGTGGTCGGACGATCCGTTCGCGCCCATCGAGTATACGAATGAAGCCTTCAAGTTCGGTGTGAATTACGCCATCTATGCGCTGACGCATTGAGCGGTGCTTCGTCACCGGGACGAGCCCTCATGGGCTCGCCAGATTGAGGGGAGGAGACCGACGCGATGCTCATCAATAAGGCCGTTGATCAAACGCGCGACGAGGAGTTGTTGGAGAAGCTCGTCCGCGCGAAGGCGCACATCTTGCGGGAGATTCGGAAGGTGATCATCGGACAGGACGAGGTGATCGAACAAGTGCTCATCTCGCTCTTCGTCGGTGGGCATTCGATCATCACGGGGGTGCCGGGATTAGCCAAGACGCTCCTGATCAAGACGATCGCCAACGCCCTCGACTTGAAGTTCAAACGCATTCAGTTCACTCCGGATCTCATGCCAAGCGACATCACGGGGACGGAAGTCATCGAGGAGGATCGAGCGACGGGCAAGCGGCACTTCCATTTCGTGCCAGGGCCGATCTTCGCCAACATCGTCCTGGCGGATGAGATCAATCGGACGCCGCCGAAGACGCAGGCCGCGCTGCTGGAAGCAATGCAGGAGGGAGCGGTGACGGTGCAGGGCGTGACGTACGAGCTGCCCAAGCCCTTCTTCGTGCTCGCGACGCAGAATCCGATCGAACTGGAGGGGACGTATCCGCTCCCGGAGGCGCAGTTGGATCGGTTCATGTTCAACATCAAGATCGGCTATTTGAGCGAGGAGGAGGAAGTGGAAGTCGTGCGAGCGACGACGGCGCCACAGGACGTCGTCTTCGAGCGGCAGATCACGGGGCGGGACATCATCGAGTTTCAACGCTTGATCCGTCAGGTGCCGGCGGCCGAATCCGTCATTCGCTACGCCGTGCGCTTGGTGGGGGCGAGTCGACCGGAGAACGGGGCCTTCGACTTCGTCCGCAAGTGGGTCAATTGGGGGGCGAGCTTACGGGCCTCGCAGTTCCTCATCCTCGGGGGGAAAGCGCGCGCCATCTTGAACGGTCGGTACCACGTCGCGTGCGAGGATGTGCGCGCGCTCGCGTATCCGGTCCTGCGCCATCGCATCCTCGTGAATTTCCAGGCCGAATCCGAGGGGGTGAATTCGGAGGAGATCATCCGCCGCTTGCTGGAAGCGGTGCCGGAGCCGACATCGGGTCTTTCGGTATGAATCGGTCTACCGACGGAGCGCGTCCGACATTTCGATTTCTCCGTCCGGAGGTGTTGGCGAAGATCTCGTCGCTGGAGCTGCTGGCGCGCACGGTCGTCGAAGGCTTTCTCGCTGGCCTGCATCGTTCGCCCTATATCGGCTTCAGCGTGGATTTCGCGGAATATCGTCCGTATATGCCCGGCGATGATCTCCGCTACCTCGATTGGAAGGTCTTGGCGCGGACCGACCGGACCTACATCAAGCGGTTCCACGGAGACACGAACACGCGCGTGTACGTGCTCTTGGACGTGAGCGCCTCGATGGCGTATCGGCTGCCGCCGGCCATTGAAAAGCGCGAGTACGCCTGTTACCTGGCGGCGTCGCTCGCCTATCTGGCGACGCGGCAGAATGACGCCGTCGGCTTGATCACCTTCGATCGCGGGATCGTGGAGTACATCCCGGCGCGGTTGCGGCCTGGGCAGCTCCATCTCATTTTGAGTGCGTTGGAGCGGTTGAAGCCGGGCGGGACCTCGGCGATCGCCGAGGCGCTGCGGCGCATCGCCGAACGCGTGCGACGCCGTGGCATCGTCGTCCTCCTCTCGGACTTGTACGAACCGCCGGACGTGCTGGGATCGGCCTTGCGGCTTCTTCGGTCCCAAGGGCAGGACCTCATGGTCTTCCACATCTTGGACGCCTCGGAAGTAGAGTTTCCGTTCTCTGAAGCCGCGCGCTTCGTGGACATGGAGACGGGAGAGGAGGTTCCCGTCGCGCCCGATGCACTCGGCGCCGAATATCGCGAAGCCGTCCGTCGGCATCTGGACGAGGTCGAACGCTTTTGTCAAGCTCACGGGATCGCGTACCAGCGGGTGCTCACGACGCAACCCCTCGATTGGGCCCTCTACACCTATCTCGGACGGCGAGCGCATCTTCCGTGAGGGGCGGTGCGATGTCGTTTCTGAGTCCATGGTTTCTGCTTGGCGCGCTCTCGCTCGTCATCCCGGTGCTCATTCACCTGATGCGGCGAGAGCCGAAGTTACGCATCCCCTTCGCGTCGATTCTGTTTCTACGGCGGTTGCCCGAGCCCGTGCACCAGCGGCGGCGCTTGAGGCATTGGCTCCTCTTTTTGCTGCGCGCGATGGCGCTGCTTCTGCTCGTCTTCGCCTTCGCGCGTCCATACCTGCGCGGTCATGGGGAGGGAGGGCGTTCCGGGACAGCGCTCGTCCTGCTCCTGGACTGCTCGCTCAGCATGCGCGCGGACGGGCGCTTGGCGCGAGCGCGCGAGCGGGCCGAGGAGATCCTCGCGCGCGCGCCAGAAGGAGCTCGTGTAGGGGTGATCGGCTTCTCCACGCGCGTGGACGTTCGCGTGCCGCTTGAGCGCGATCGCGCGATCGCGCGGGCGGCCGTGCGCGCACTTCGTCCGACATTCCGCGCGACCGATTACGCCCAAGGGGTGCAAGCCGCGCTCTCACTCTTGGAGAGGGCCGAGGAGGGAGAGAAGATCATCTACCTCATCTCCGACTTTCACCGTTCGAAGTGGCGATCCGCGGAGCCCGAGATTTCTCTTCCACGCGGTGTGCGGCTTGTGCCCATTGATGTCGCGCCCGAGGGCGGCGAAAACCGCGCCATCTTGGACGTGCGCGCGCTCGCACGGGTGATGATGCCACAATACCCGGAGCGGCTCCTCGTACGGGTGGGGAATTTCCATCGTGTGGCGGCGCCGACGACGATCCGCCTGTTCGTCAATGATCGACTCGTTCAGGAGAAGCAGGTGGCGCTCGATCCGGGGGTGGTCGCGACCGTTGAGTTTGCGGATTTTCCCCTCGATCCCGGCTTCAATCGCGTGCGCGTGGAGCTGGATCCCGATCGGCTGCCCGACGACGATCGCTTCTTCTTGATCATTCGGCGCGAGATGCCACGACCGGTGCTCGTCCTCGAAGGCGCTCGATCGCGCGCATCTGCCGAGAGCGCCGGTTTCTACGTGCAGCAGGCGCTCCTGGCCGATGATGCATTCGGTCCTGGACGAGTCCTTGTGCGGGCGCTCTCGGAGGCGACGCCGGAGCAGGTGAAGAGAGCGGAGGCCATCGTGCTCACTGATCCCGCGGCGCTCGATCCGGCGGTGGAAGCCACACTCCGCGAGTTCGTCGCTGCCGGAGGGGGGATGATTCTCGCCCTTGGCCCACATGCGGATGCGAGGGCTTTCAATCGAACGTTCGGCCCCTGGCTCGGCGTGAAAGTTGAAGGGGAGCGCGCCCAGGCGTTCTCGTTTCTCACGGAGATCGAGACCAGCCATCCGCTCTTTCGTCCCTTTGCTGATCCGCGTCGGGCGAATTTCTCCAACGTGCGATTCTCCCGCTCTGCGAAGCTCGCCCTCGATCCAGGTGCAGTGTCCACGACGCCTCCTTTGGTCCTAGCGCGGTTTCACGATGGCGAGCCGGCCGTTCTGGAGATCGCGCGCGGGCGCGGGAGAGTGCTCCTGCTAGCCTTCGGCCTCGATGCACAGTGGAGCAATCTTCCGCTCACGCCGCTGTATGCGCCGCTCATTCATCAGATGCTCGCTTCGGTGAGGAGGTCTTCGCCGCGGCCTTTCTTCCGTGTCGGGGAAAACGTCGCGCTCGCCGATGCGGCGCCAGGGAGGCCACTCGCCATCCTCGCTCCCGATGGAGAACGCCTTCATCGCGGGGGAGAAGAAGTGTCCGAAGATTCGACCCGATTCACACCGGAACGCATCGGCATCTATCGCGTGCGACACTTACGTGGAGAAGAGCCGATCGCCGTCAACGTCGAAGCCGGAGAGTCAGACCTGACGAAAATGGAGGAGGCCGAGCGCGAACGCCTGATGACGGCGGTGGGCGGAGGGGAAGGGAAACGAGCCATTGCGAGCACGGGAGAAGAACGCGTCCAAGCGGAGCGACAAACCTTATGGCGCGCGTTGCTTCTGGCGGCCATCTTGGTGTTGCTCTCGGAGGCCGTTCTGGCCGACAGAACGGTGAGGAGATTCCGAGCGTCGCTCGGTCGCTCTTCGCCGAAGGAGGGATGAAAAATGACAGCGCCTTCATCGGAGATGCTCATTCGTTTCGTTCGTCGCCTACGTCGGCGGTGGTTGTGGGGCTACTGGTTGCGGCATGCGGCCTTTGCCGCTGCGGGGCTGGTCGGGTGGTTTATCCTGGCCGGGATCGCGGCGTCGCGCGCGCCCGTGGCGCCGGAAGTCCTGACGGCGCTTCGCGTGGGCACGGGGCTTATCGTGCTGGCGATCGCGTATGCCTTCGTTTGGCGGCCACTTCGTCGAATCCCCGATGATGCGACCTTCGCGCGCTTCATCGAGGAGCGGGAGCCGCGTCTTGAAGACCGCTTGGTGACGGCCATTGAGATCCTCTCTCGGTCGGACGTTGCCGCCCCCGGCGTCTCGATCGCTCCTTCGGCGAGATCACGCGAGCGCGCTGAGCCGTTCTCTCCGGCGCTCGTCCATCGGTTGCTCGCCGATGCGCTCGCGCAGTGCGCGACGGTGAGCGCCGAGAGCGTGTTGCCGACGCGCCGATTGCGCCTTCGCGCATTTCTCGTGGCGGCGCCCGTGCTGTTCTTCGCATCGCTCATGGTGGTGGGGCCGGGATCGCTTCGCCGGGGCCTCGAATGGCTCTATCTGCCGTGGAAGCTCGCCTCGCCTCCGCATTTGGCAATTCATGTGCATCCTGGAGATACGCGCATCCCGCGCGGCTTGGATCAGCTCGTGACGGCCACGCTGCAGAATTTCGATGCCGATTCGGCGCGCATCATCTTCCGATCGGAAGGCGAATCGAACTGGCGGGAGCAGCCGATGGACGCTTCGGAGCCGCGCGTCTTTCGCTTCCGTTTTGCGGACGTGCAACGTTCGATCGAATACTACGTGATGGCTCGCGCCGTCCGCTCCACCGCATTTCGGATCGAGGTCGTGGACTGGCCCCGCGTGAGTCGGCTTGAGCTGCTCTACGTCTACCCGGCGTATACGGGACAGCCGTCGCGAAAGGTCGAGGAGGATGGGGACATCGCGGCCCTGAAAGGGACGCGCGTGACGGTGACGGCCCATCTCAACGGGCGCGTGCGCAGAGCGTGGCTTGTCTTCGACGATGGGACTTCGCTGACGATGACGCCCAGCGGGACGTCGAGTTTCACCGCGCCGATCGTCGTCTCCAAGAACGCTCGATATCACGTTCGGGTGCAGCCACTTGTGGGAGAAGCCTATGCCGCTTCGCGTGAATATCAGATCGAGGCGTTGGATGATGCCCCTCCGACGATCGTCATCGAGAGACCCGGACGGGATATGAAGGTGACGGCCATCCAAGAGGTCTTCACCGAGGCGCGCGCCGAGGACGATTACGGCATCGGGCGTGTGGAGCTGCATTATTCGGTCAATGGGGGGCCGGAACAGAAGGTGACGCTCTATCAAGCGCGCGGCGCGCCTCCTCGGTCCATCACCGGATCGCACACGTTCTTCCTCGAAGAGCTGAATCTGGAGCCCGGCGATGTCATCAGCTATTACGTCACCGCCCACGACATCAATACGGCGACTGGTCCCGGCGTCGCGACGAGCGACATCTACTTCCTCGAAGTCCGACCGTTTGATCGGCGGTTCCGTCAAGCGCAGCAAGCGCCGACGGGCCAGGGAGCCGGAGATCGCGAGAGCGCGTTCGCGGAGCGGCAGAAAGAGATCATCGCCGCAACTTGGCGCGTCCTTCGGGAGAAGGATCGCACCTCGGCCGAAGAGTTTCGAGCAGACGTGAACACGCTCGAGCTGGCGCAATCGAAATTGCGCGAGGACGTGCAGGCGGTTGTGGATCGCATGCAGCGACGGCTCGGCGAGGGCTTGGAAGAGATGGAGGAGTTCAAGAAGCTCTTCGATGCCTTGAGTGCAGCCATTCGAGAGATGGAGCGCGCCGTTCTGGAATTGCGGGCGCGTCGTCTGAAGGAAGCGCTGCCCTTTGAGCAGCGAGCCTACCAACAGCTCCTTCGCGCCGATTCCCTCTTTCGGGAGATACAAGTCGCCTTCGCCAATCGGGCCGATGGTGGGGCAAACGCGCGTGCGCAAGACCTGGCCGATCTCTTCGAGCTGGAGCTGGACAAGATGCGGAATCAGTACGAGACGATTCAGCGCGACCGCGGACAAACGCGCGATCGGCAGTTGGAGGAGTTGGAGCGGCGGCTGCGCGAGCTGGCCGAGCGGCAGCAGCGGCTTTTGGAGCAACAGCTGCGACAGGGAGCTTCTGGTCGAGGCTCCGGGGAAGAGGGCCAAATGGTCGAACAGGTACGTGAGCTGGCGCGGCAGCTCGACCGATTGACGCGGGAGCGTCGAGAGGCGCCTTTGGATCAGGTTCGTCAGCACCTGGAACGAGCGGCGCATGAGATGCAGCGCGCCCGCAGTGCGTCAGATGAGCGCGAGGCGGCAGCGCATCGGGCGCAAGCCCTGGAGCATCTGCAGGCAGCGCGGCGCCAGCTCCAATCGGCCCAGCGCTCGCAATTGGCCGAGGAGATCCATCGGTTGCGAGACCGCGCGCGCGAAGCCCGCGAACATCAGGAGCGCATCGCTCGCGAGGTCGAACGTTTCGCTCGCGAGGCCAATCGCGCGCCTTCAGAGGTCGAACGTCAGTCGCTCCGCGAGCGCAAGTCCGCTCTCGCCGAAGAGGTGGCCCGTCTCGGGCAGCAGATCGAAGACGCGGCGCGACGAGCGCGTCAGGAGAACGCGGCCTCGGCCACAAGGAGCCTCTCGGCCGCAGCCGAAACGATTCGGCACGAGCGCGTGCCCGAGCGGATCGCGCAGGGGAATCGGCTGCTCGAGAATCGGTGGTTCGAATATGCCGCCCAGCAGGAGCGCGCGATCGCGCGCGCGCTTGGCGAAGTCGTCCGTCGGCTCGATGAGGCGGCGCGGAACGCTGGAGCGCGCTCGCTCGACGATCGCATGGCCGAAGCCCAGGAGCGCGCGCGTCGCTTGGCCGAAAATCTCCAGTCGCTCAGCGACCGATTGTCCGCCGAGCGCGAGAGCGCTCGGAGAGGGGGGTCGCGCGCTTCTGCGCAAGAGGCCTCGCGCGCGAGCAGTCAGCGGGGAGGAGCAGATCGGTCCAGAGAGCAGGCGTCGGCCACTTCGGAGTCCTCGCGCGAACCCTCGGGCGAACGACGTACTGGCGAGGTGCGCGTGAATCCTCTGGGGAGTCGCGGTCCGGCTCAGGATTCCACGGCCGATGCCACAGCATTCGGGCAACCGCAGCCGCGCCGCGATCTTGGCGAAGCCCTTCGGCAGCTCCGACGCGAACTCGATGAACGCGTGCGGGAGGCCGAGGAATTGCGTCGCAGCCTTATGCCCATGCGTGATCTCGTGGAGGACGTCAACCGACTCATCGCCGAGCTTCGACGCCTCGATGAAGCGCGATTGTTCCATGACCCGGAGGAGATCGAGCGATTGAGACGTCAGGTGCTCGATCCACTCCGGCGCTTGGAGTGGGAATTGAGCCGTCGGCAGCAAGAGCGCTTGGGATCCGATCGGCTGCGATTGGCTGAGGAGATGGCCGTTCCGCCCGAGTACCGACGTGTGGTCGAGGAATACTACCGACGCCTCGCCCACCGCCCGAAGTGAGCGGGAAGCCATAGCCGCGAATCGGCCACGGCTTCGAGCCTGAGGCTTTGGCCATTCACCCTGCTTTGGAGTTGCAGAGACTCCGCTTTAGGGAGGAGTTGTCCGGTTGTTCTTTCGCTCGACGCGCTTGGGGTGTGCGCGACGCCCACATGTGAAGGCGGAGGAGCGACGAACCGGCATGCGCGTGTGCTTCGCCGGTCAGTGGTGCGTCGCTGGCCGGCGCATTTCAGATCATCGGGAGGCCCAAGCATCCGTCGGCAGATACTCAATCGTTAAGCATGTATCGTCCGGCGCGGATGAGGGCGTCGGCGATGCGGCGTCGTGCGGCGATCGTATTCATCGGGGTGAACTTGGCGAAGCGGCGCAGCGCCGCCAACTGCATCCGCAACTCATCGCCTTCGGCCAGCGCGCTCACGGCTTGGCGAGCAAGCAGCTCGATCCGCCCCATCGCGTCGTGAATGTACGTGCGCGCGATGTCCAGTTGAACGGCGCAGGACTCTCGCTCGCGCCGCGCGCTCAATTTCAGCGCTCGCAGCAATGCGCTCTCCATGAGGAAGATCTCGATGACCATGTCGCTGATGGCCCCGACGATCTCCTGCTCCTCGGCTAGTTGCTCTCGATACTTCTGAGCGGCCGCTCCGGCGACCAAAAGCGCGACCTTCTTCGCTTGCGCGACGATGCGCTTCTCGCGTTCCAGAAGGCCCTCGACCTCCGGCTCCGGCATGGCGGGAGCGAGCACCTCTTGCATCGTGCGCTGGATCGCCGGAAGCAGGGGCAGATGGCCCGAGAGCGCGCGCCGCATGAGCATTCCCGTGATGAGCAGGCGATTGATCTCGTTCGTCCCCTCGAAGATGCGATTGATGCGCGCATCACGATAAGCGCGCTCGACGGGATATTCCGCGCTGTAGCCATTGCCGCCGAAGATCTGTACGGCTTCATCGGCGACGTAATTGGCGAATTCGCTCCCGATGATTTTTGCGATCGCGCACTCGATGGCGTATTCTTCGACCGCTTGCATGCGTGCGGGCTGATCATCCTCATCGAGTCCGGAGAGCGCGGCATCAATGAGGCCCGCCGTGCGATAGACGGCGCTCTCGGCCACCCAGGTCCGGATGGCCATCTCCGCGAGCTTGTGCTTGATCAGGCCGAATTCGCAGATGGGGCGACCGAACTGGCGGCGCTCCCTCGCGTACTGAAGCGCCGTCGTCAGACCGATCTTGCATCCCCCGACACAGCTGGCGCCCAATCGGAGTCGGCCGAGGTTCAGGACATTGAAGGCGACCTTATGCCCTTTGCCGATCTCGCCGAGCAGATTCTCGACCGGCACGCGCGCGTTCTCAAACAACAGCGCGCGCGTCGAGGAGCCTTTGATGCCCATCTTCTTCTCCTCTTGTCCGATGGTCAAGCCCGGCGTATCTCGATGGACGATGAAGCAGGAGAAGTGCTCGCCACCGACTTTCGCGAAGGTGATGAAGATATGCGCGAATCCGGCGTTGGTGATCCAGATCTTCGAGCCGTTCAGGAGATAATGGCGGCCATCGGGCGCGAGGTCGGCGCGCGTCTTTCCGGCCAACGCATCCGAGCCCGCTTCGGGTTCGGTGAGGGCATAGGCCGAGAACCATTCGCCGCTGGCGAGCTTAGGGAGATATTTCCGCTTCTGTTCTACGGTGCCGAAGAGGACGATGGGCGCCGTGCCGATCCCCGTGTGTCCACCGTGCGAGACGGCAAAGGAGCTGTTGGCCGCGAGCTTTTCGGAGATGATCATCGCGCTCACCTTGTCCAAACCGAGTCCGCCATAGCGCTCGGGGATCTCGGCCGCGAGCAATCCCGCATCCGCCGCGCGCCGCAGCAGCTCGACCATCAGCTCTAAGTTTTGATGTTCGATCTCCTCAGCGTTCGGCAAGACCTCGCGCTCCATGAACTCCTCGGCCGTGCGCGCGATCATCCGATGCTCCTCGCTGAAATCCTCCGGCGTGAACACGTCTTCCGGGAGGGTCTCTTGAATCAGAAAGCTCCCTCCTTTCACGCGCTCGTTTTCTTTCGCCATAGTATCTCCCTCCTTATTCCACGCGTTCGAAGATCCCGGCGGCTCCCATGCCTCCGCCGATGCACATGGTGACCATGCCGTAGCGGGCACCGCGCCGTTTCATCTCGTAGAGCAGAGTCGCCGTCAGTTTCGCTCCCGTGCAGCCGAGCGGATGGCCGAGGGCGATCGCTCCACCGTTGACGTTAACCTTATTCACGTCCAGCTCCAGGAGCTTGAGGACGGCTAGAGCCTGAGCGGCGAAGGCTTCGTTCAACTCGATCAGGTCCAGATCATCCAAGCTCAATCCCGCCATGCGCAGCGCCTTGGGGATCGCCGCGACCGGGCCGATCCCCATCTCCTCAGGGGGGACGCCGGCGACGGCGTACGCGATGAGCTTCCCCAAGGGGCGAACGCCCAAGGCCTCCGCCCTCTCGCGCGACATGACGACAACGGCGGCCGCCCCATCGCTCATCTGTGAGGAGTTGCCGGCCGTGATCGTCCCTTCGACGTGAAACACTGGCTTGAGCTTCGCCAGGGCCTCCAGCGAGGTGTCCCGGCGCGGCCCCTCATCCGTGTCGAAGAGGATCTCGTGCGTGCGGGGACGACCGCGCTCGTCCATCTCCTCGATGGGGACGCGAAGCGGGACGATCTCGTCCTTGAATTTCCCCGCATCTATGGCCGCGATGGCGCGCTCGTGACTCCGCAGGGCGAACCGATCTTGCTCTTCGCGGGAGATGCCGTACTTCCGCACGAGGTTCTCGGCCGTCAGTCCCATGCTCAGATATACATCCGGATAGTGTTCGATGAGATAGGGGTTCGGCGCGATCTTATACCCCCCCATGGGAATGAGCGACATGGATTCCGTCCCTCCGGCCAGGATCACATCGGCGAACCCCGCGGCGATCCGCTCGGTCGCCAGCGCGATCGTCTGCAAGCCCGAGGAGCAGAAGCGATTCACCGTCATCGCCGGCACCGTATGGGGGAAGCCCGCGCGCAGTACGGCGATCCGCGCGACGTTCATCCCTTGCTCGCCTTCGGGCATAGCGCATCCCAGGATGACGTCATCGATCTCTTCTGGGCGCAATCCGGGGACGCGCCGCACGGCTTCGGCCAAGACGGCGGCTGCCATATCATCCGGGCGCATGTAGCGCAACGTCCCCTTATGCGCCCTTCCGACGGCCGTTCGCACGGCAGCGACGATCACGGCTTCGCGCATAGCTCCCTCCTTTCCGGGGTACTCAATTCCTGAGCGGCTTTCCCTCGGTGAGCATGTGCCGGATGCGCTCGCGCGTCTTCGGCTCGCCAAGCAGCGAGAGAAAGGCCTCGCGTTCAAGATCGAGCAGGTACGCTTCGCTCACCGAGCGCGGCGCTCGAAGATCGCCGCCGCAGAGCACCCAGGCGAGCTTGCGCCCGATGTGCGCATCGTACTCGGTGATCTGTCCGGCCCGCCAGGCCAAATGGATGCCTAGCTTGAGCGCGGCCAAGCCCGGCTCGCCGAGCACGGGGATCTCGGCAGGTGGACTCGGGGGCTCATACCCCTCGCGCGCGAGTGCCAAGACCGTCTCCTTCGCATCGGCCAGGAGCCGATCGCGATTCATCGTGATGCCATCGGTCGGACGCAGCAGGCCCATCCTCTTGGCCTCGTGCGCGCTGCCGGAGACTTTCGCCAGAGCGATCGTCTCGAAGGCCTGCCGCACGTAGGGGAGTAGATCCACTGAATCCCCGCGCGGCGCGCGTTCGAGCATGCGCAACAGCAGCTCCTTCGTCCCCCCTCCGGCGGGAATCAATCCGACACTCGTCTCGACCAGACCGATATACGTCTCAGCCGCGGCGCGCGCCTTCGGCGCATGCAGCGTGATCTCACATCCCCCGCCAAGCGTCAGGCCGAAGGGCGCTACGACGACCGGCTTCTCCGCGTATTTCAGGGCGAGATTGGCTTGCTGAAAGGCGCGGATCATCATGTCCAACTCGTCCCATTCCCCCTCCTCGGCCGCCAGAAGAAGCAGAACGAGATTGGCACCCGCCGAGAAATGCTCGCCCTGATTGCCAATGACCAGACCCTCGAAATCCGCAGCCACACGTTCGAGCGCATACTGCAGCATCTGGATCGTATCGGCGCCGATCGTGTTCATCTTCGAATGGAACTCCAGACACGCAACGCCATCGCCGAGATCAATAAGGCTCGCGCCGGGATTCGAGCGAAGGAGGCGATTTTGCGCCTTCAGCTGGGAGAGGAGGAGAAGGCCTGGCGGAAGCTCGACTTCCCGATACGTCGCGCTCGCCAGATCGAAGTAGCGCTGACGTCCTCCATCCTCGCGGTAGAAGGTCTCGTTCCCCGACGCCAGCAGCGCCTGTACCAGTGGAGGAATCGCGCGCCCTTCGCGCTCCAGCCGTTCGACCATCCAACGGATGCCCAGCGCATCCCACGTCTCGAAGGGGCCCAGTTCCCAATTGAAGCCCCATCTCATGGCACGGTCCACTTGCACGATGTCCTCGGCGATCTCCGGAATCCGGTGGGCCGCATAGAGGAGCGTCTCGCTCACGATCGCCCAGAGGAATCGTCCCGCCCGATCCGAGCTGCGGACGAGCGTCCGCAGGCGCTCTCGCACGTCTTCGATCGTGCGGGCCATCTCGAGCGCGGGGAAGTGCGCCCGCTGACGGGGCCGGTATTGGAGCGTCCGGTAATCGAGGGCGAAGATCTCCCGGCTGATCGGATCCCGGCGGTAGAAGCCCTGTCCGGCCTTTTCTCCGAGCCATCCGCGACGAATCATCTCCCGCACGAAGTCGGGGAGGACGAAGACCTCGCGGCGCTCATCATGAGGCGCATTGGCGGCGATGTTCTCGACCACGCGCGCGAGGACATCGAGACCTGCGAGATCGGCCGTCCGAAAGGTCGCGCTCTTCGGATGGCCGATGGCCGGTCCCGTCAACGCGTCCACCTCTTCAATGGTCAGCTCGTGCTCCAGCATCGCACGGAGCGTGCAGAGGAAGGAGAAGGTGCCGATCCGATTGGCGATGAAGTTCGGGGTGTCCTTAGCGAAGACGACGCCCTTGCCGAGCGCGCGATCGCAAAAATCGGCGATCGCGCGCACGACTTCCGGATCGGTCTCCGATGTCGGGACCACCTCGACGAGCCTCATGTACCGAGGGGGATTGAAAAAATGCGTGCCGAGGAAGTGGCGCCGAAACCCCTCCGAGAGTCCTTCGTGCAACTGCGCGATCGGAATGCCGGAAGTGTTCGAGCTGACAATCGCATCCGGACGCCGATACGGCTCCACGCGCCGGAAGAGGGCCCGCTTGATCTCCCGATCCTCGACGACGGCTTCGAGGATCCAATCGGCCGTGGCGACCTTCGGCAGGTCGTCCTCGAAATTCCCCACCGTGATGAGGCGCACTCGATCCGGGTCAAAGAAGGCAGGCGGATGGAGCTGCTTCGCTCGCTCCAGGCCCAGGCGCGCGATCCGATTGCGCACCTCCGGGCTCTCCAGCGTCAACCCCCGTGCCCGCTCATCCTCGGTGAGAGACGCCGGCACGAGATCAAGCAGCAAGACCTCGATCCCGGCGTTCGCCAAATGCGCGGCGATCTGAGCCCCCATCACGCCCGCTCCGAGCACGGCCGCTCTCCTGATCCTTCGGTTTGTCATGATGACCTCTCCCGCGTTTCATTCCGCGTACAAGCGTTCGATGACGTCTCGATACTTCTCCGCGATGACGCGACGACGCACTTTCAGCGTGGGCGTCAACTCCTCTTGGGCGATCGTCAGCTCGCGCTCCAGCAGGGCGATCTTCCTCACCCGCTCGTAGGGCGAGACATCCGCCATCAGGCGCTCCACCTCTTCCTCGTACAGGCGTTGGATCGCCGGATGGGCGCACAGCTCGCGCTCTTCCCGAAACGGGATCCCTCGCTCTTCCGCATATCGGCGAAGCGCGCCGAAATTAGGGACGATGAGCGCGGCCGGGAATTTCCGCCCTTCGCCCACGACGACTGCTTGCGCGATCAACGGACTGGCCGCGAGCCGATTCTCCAGCGCTTGTGGCGCCACGTACTTCCCCCCGCTCGTCTTGATCAGATCCTTCTTTCGATCCGTGATGACCAGATACCCATCCGCATCGAGAAATCCCACATCGCCTGTGCGCAACCAACCATCCTCGGTGAAGGCAGCCGCCGTTTCCTCCGGGCGATTGTAGTATCCGAGCATGACGTTCGGTCCGCGCACGAGGATCTCACCATCGTCGGCGATCTTGACTTCAACGCCGGGAATGGGCCGGCCCACCGTCCCAATCTTATTCGCTCCCGGAGGATTCACCGTGACCACGGGCGAGGTCTCCGTGAGACCATAACCCTGGAGGATCTCCAAGCCCAAGCCGAGGAAGAAATAGGCGACATCGGGAGCGAGCGCGGCGCCACCGCTGATGAGCGAGCGGATGCGATCCAATCCGAGCTGGTGACGAATGCGCGAGAGGACCAAGCGCTCAGCCGCTTGGTGCTGCCAGCGCAGCCACGGCGAGACGGTGCCCACCGTTCGCCACGCGCGCTGAGAGCGTTCCCCCGTCTGAAGTCCCCACAAGAGGAGGCGTCGCCTGAGCGCGGGAAGCTCCAGACTCGCCGCCAGAATGCGCTCGCGCATCTTCTCGAAGAGGCGCGGCACGCCGACCAAAACCGTCGGGCGGACCTCGCGCAAATTCTCGGCCACTTTATCGAAAGCTTCGGCGTAATAGATGCTCATCCCGCTGTGCAGATAACAGTAGAACGCCATTCGCTCGAAGCTGTGCGAGAGTGGGAGGATCGAAAGGACGACATCCTGCTCGGAATAGTCCAGGACGCGCATGGCTGCCATGACGTTCGAGGTGATGTTCCCGTGAGTGAGCATCACCCCCTTCGGCTCGCCCGTCGTCCCCGAGGTGTAAAGCAAGGTCGCCAGATCCGTCGCGCGCACCGCGCGCCGCAAGCGGTCGTAGAGGTCCGGTTCGTGCGCCGCCCACTGTCGCCCGCGCTCGAAGAGCTGAGAGAAGGGGAGGAGACGGTCGTCCGCGATCGCCTCGAACGCGATGATCTTCTCCACCGACTCTACGCGGGAGATCGCCTCGCGCACGCGTTGCCATTGCTCACCGGTCGAAAGAAGGAGCAGGCGCGCGCCCGAATCGTGCAGGATGTGCGCGACTTGCGCCGGAGCTTGCGTCGCATGAATCGGGACATCCACGGCGCCCAACGCCAGAAGCGCCAGATCCGAGAGCGTCCACTCTAGCCGATTCTCCGATAAGATCGCGACGCGATCGCCCGGGCGAACCCCTTCGGCGTAGAAGCCCAGCGCAAGCGTTCGTACTCGTTCGGCGAGCGCGTCAGCCGACAGAGCATTCCACCGACCTTCGGAACGGTAATTGAGGACATCGGACTTCGACCCATAGCGCGCGAGCGCCGCGGCGAAGAGTTCATTGAGCGTCGTCGGCTCTGCGAACGACATCCCCGTGCCCGCTCCATCAGATGTCCACCCATGCTGCGCCGCTCTACTATAGTCGGTCCCGAAGTCCGCGCGCAAGCGGCCCAGAGGAGCCGAAAGCCATGGGATCGCGCATCCTCGGGCGCGACTCTCACATGGCTCGCCCACCGTTGCTGTGGCCTCACCATGTGGTGTACCATTGCTGTGCATGGCAGATCGAAGTTCAAGCGGATGGGAGTCGCGCGCATGGCGATGAAATTCAAAGTGAGCGTCCTGATCATCTCGGTCGCCGTCGCTCTCTACGTGGTGATCGGCGGGTTGCTGCCGCGCAGCGGGGTGATCGCCAGCTACAACGATCCCTATTCCCAATTGACGATCTTCCAGGAGGTCCTCGCGCGCATCATCAACGATTACGTGGACGAGCCTGATCTGGAGAAGGTGCGCGTGGGGGCCCTGCGGGGATTGGCCGAGGGCTTGGATCCATACAGCGCCTATTTGACGCCGGAGCAGGTCCGACGGTTGAATGGGGGACGCGCGGAAGCGGGCGTCGTCGAGAGCGGCATCGTCCTCTCGAAGGTCGCGGGATATGCCTATGTGGTTTCCGTCTTGAAGGGATCGCCCGCTGAGATCGCCGGCCTTCGCCCCGGCGATGTCATCGAGTACATTGGGACGCGGGCGACGCGCGATATGAGCCTTTACGAGGCCCGCGAGTTGCTCATCGGGCCGTCGGGGAAGGAGGTCGAGCTCAAGGTCTTCCGGGAAGGGCGGTCGGAGACCTTCAAGTTCAAACTCGAGCCTTTCCCACGTCCCAAGCCTGAGGCCAAAGTCATCGAGCGAGGACTTGGCTATTTGAAGCTCGCCACGCTCGAGGAGGGAGAGTCGATTCGAATTCGCGAGGAATTGGAGCGTCTGATCGCTCAAGGGGTGAATCGGTTGATCCTGGACCTGCGGGGCGTCGCGACGGGAACGTTGGCCGAGGCGATCGCTATCGCCAATTATTTCATCGGCTCGGGGACGCTGGCTAAGACGATCGGACGAGAGGGACGAGTCCTGCACACCTTCGCGGCGGATCCTCAGCAGCAGCTCTATCGCGGCGAATTAGCTGTGTTGATCGATCGAAGCACGGCGGGAGCAGCTGAGATCATCGCCGCCGCCATCTTGGAGAATAAACGTGGCGAATTGGTGGGCGAGCGCACCTTCGGAGCCGGAGGGGAGCAGAAGCTCTTCCCGTTGCGAGATGGCGGCGGGCTCTATATCACCGTTGTGAAGTACGCGATGCCTTCGGGCAAGCCTATTATGGGCACTACCTCGGCGACCAGCGGCATCGTCCCAACAGTGGAAGTGCCGCGGCCGGATCGCGGACCAACACCGGAGGAGCTTGAAGAACGCGAGGAACTGCCTCCGGAAGAACCCTTGATCCACCCACCCGCTCCGGCCTCCGCTGAGGATCTCCCGCTCAAGAAAGCCATCGAGATCTTGCGGAAGAAGTGACCGGCATCGGCCATCACGCCTGAGCCCGCAGATGCCGAAGGAGAAATGCTCGGAAGGCTTCGGCATCTTCCAAGCGGGCCTTGATCCGGGCGACGTACAGCGGAGGCGTTTCCGGGAGCGAGAGGGATTCCAGACGAACCCAATCTTTTTCCGTGGTCACGAGGAATTCGGCCCCCGCGGCTTCCGCTTCTCGGAACAGGCGCCTCATATCCCGCGGCGTGTACCAATGGTGATCGCGGAAGGATCGAAAGAACACGATCCGAGCGCGATAGTGGGCGAGGTCGCGCTCGAAGAGCTGCGGATTCCCCACAGCGCAAAAGGCCCCGATCGTCCGTCCATAGAGTTTCTGAGGAGAGAACGCATCTCCGATGCCCGGGGCGAAGAGTTCGACGATCTCATGATAGCTGTAGAAGATCGGGATCGGGCCGGCCAGCTCGCGCAACCGTGCTTCCAGGGCGAGGTGATCGAATGGGTGATCGGCCCGCGTGATGATGATCGCAGAAGCGCGCGCGATCTCGCTCAACGGTTCGCGCAATCGCCCTAGGGGAAGGAGCGCTTCATCGCCGAAGGGATCCAAAGCGTCAATGACCAGCAGGTCGAGGTCGCGTTCGAGAGCGAGATGTTGAAACGCGTCATCGAGCACGTGGACGTCCGGCTGGAAGCGCTCTTCAAGGTGACGGGCGACGGCGTAGCGGCGGGCGCCGACGGCGACGATGGCGCCAGGAAGGTGACGGGAGAGAAGGATCGGTTCGTCTCCGGCGTCGTGAACCGTCGCGCGCATTTGGGAGCCATCGGAGACAAGGACGAAAGGGGCGCGCGAGCGCCGGCCATATCCGCGACTGATAACGGATGGACGATACCCCTCCGCCAAAAGTAAGCGCGCCGTGTATTCGACGAGCGGGGTCTTGCCCGTTCCCCCGACGGTGAGATTGCCCACGCTGATGGTGAAGGCGCGCGCGCGCTTGGGCTTCACGTAGCCCGCTTTGTACAACGCGAGCCGAAAAGCGACGCCGAGCTGGAACAGTAGCGCCAACCCCTTTCGGATCGGTCGCGGAAGTCGAAGGAGTCGTTCGATCATCTCTTCATCATCGCCTCGACGAGGATCGGTTGGAGATGAGCAAGGACGCGTTCCGTCGTTCCGCGATGCTGGGCGAGGAACTGACGGGCGGCCTCGCGAAAGCGCGCTCGCAGGTCTTCCTCCAGAAGGAGTCGGCCGAGCGCATGGGCGAGCGCACGCGCGAGCGCTTCCGGGTGCGCTTGAGCGGGGAGGCGCCACACGCAGGCCTCATAGGCCGGGAAATTCGGGTCGTTGTATCGAGGCCCGACGATGACGCAGGCGCCGCGCACAAGTGGCTCGATCACATTGTGAGCGAGGGAAGCCTGCAGACTTCCACCGATCACGGCCACGTAAGCCAACCGATAGACCGCGGCCAGTTCTCCGATGGTGTCCAAGAGGATGACCTCAGCGCGTTCGACCTCCTTTCGATCGGTCGCGCGCGTGCGGCGGACAAATGGCACTCTTGAAGCCCGCAGCAGGTCTTCCACTTCGTCGAATCGTTCCGGACGTCGGGGAGCGATGAGAAGACGCGCCGGACGAAGGTGCGCGTGCTCGGCCTTGAGGATTTCGAACGCGCGCAAGATCAGCGCCTCTTCGCCCGACGCTGTGCTCCCGGCGACGATCAACGGATGTTCTGCGGAGAGTCCGAGGCTTCGCGCTAGCTCCTCGGCTTTGGCCGCTTCGTCGGCCGGAGGACGCGCATCCCATTTCAGATTGCCGACGACGTACACGCGTTCCCCAGGGGCGCCCAATTCGCGCATCCGGCGGGCGTCCTCTTCGCTCTGCATGAGCAAGAGGCGAAAGTTTTCGAGGACGCGCCGCATGAATGGACGAATCCATCGGTACCGGCGGAACGAGCGATTTGAAAGACGACCGCTCACCAGCAAGACGGGGACGTTCCGTCGGGCGCATTGGCGCAGGAAGTTCGGCCAGATCTCCGTCTCCAGGATGAGGACGAGGCTCGGATGCAGTCGTTTCAGCGCGCGCGCGACGGAGAAGGGCCAATCGAATGGGAAATAGACGATCCGCGCCTTGGTCCCATAGCGGTGACGGGCGATCTGCTGTCCCGTCTCCGTCACGGTCGAGAGCACGAGCTGGAACGCCGAGGGGCCTCCTGCCGATGTGGCGAGGGCTTCGATCAAGGGTTCGGCGGCGAGAATCTCGCCGACCGAGACACCGTGAATCCAAAGGACTGGCTTCTCTCGTGGAAGCGGCGGGAGGGAACCGAGACGCTCGCGCCATCCTCGGTGCCCTCCTCTGGCGATGGCCGCGATCAGATATGGGACGAGGAACGCGGTCGCCAGAAGCAGCAGCAGGTTGTAGAGCGCATATCCCATGCGCGGCGATCGGGGAGAAGAGGCCTCCCGCACCAGAGCGCGGGAGGCCGTTTGACCATCACTCCAGGACGGCAGCGAGTTCGGTGACGGCCGCTTGCGCAGCGGCTAAAATGGCGATGGGCACGCGGTATGGGGAGCAACTGACGTAGTCCAATCCGATGCGGTGGCAGAACTCGACGGAATTTGGCTCGCCCCCATGCTCGCCGCAGATGCCCGTCTTCAAATTCGGACGTACGGCGCGCCCACGTTCGACACCCATCTTCATGAGTTCGCCCACGCCCGCACGGTCGAGGATGAGGAAGGGATCGGTCTCCAGGATCCCCTGACTCAGGTACGCCTCGATGACGGCCACCGTATCGTCGCGGGAGAAGCCGAAGGTCGTTTGCGTGAGATCGTTCGTGCCGAAGCTGAAGAACTCGGCCGAGCGCGCGATCTCGCCGGCCGTGAGCGCAGCGCGCGGCAGCTCGATCATCGTCCCGACGAGATACGGGATCTGGATGCCCGCTTCTCTCATGACCTCGCGCGCCACGCGATCAATGATCTCGCGTTGCGCCTCGAATTCCCGCGCGATGCCAACAAGCGGCACCATGATCTCGGGCAGCACGCGAACGCCCTCTCGGGCGACCTGGCACGCGGCCTCGAAGATCGCGCGCGCCTGCATCTCGGTGATCTCCGGGTAGAGGATCCCGAGCCGGCAGCCGCGCAGCCCAAGCATGGGATTGAATTCGTGCAATTCCTCGACGCGCGTCAGCAGTCGCTCCTTCTCCTCCACGCCTTCGGTCTCCCCCTTCGCTCGCAGGACGGCGATCTCCACCATGAGTTGCTCGCGTTTGGGCAGGAACTCATGTAGCGGCGGATCGAGCAATCGGATCGTAACCGGATACCCATCCATGACGCGGAAGATCGCGGCGAAGTCCTCGCGTTGCATGGGGAGCAACCGTGCGAGCGCCTCGCGTCGTTCTACCTCCGTGCTAGCGAGGATCATCGCCTGCATATGGGGGAGACGATCCGGAGCGAAGAACATGTGCTCGGTGCGCGCCAAGCCGATCCCCTCGGCTCCAAAGGCGCGCGCCAAACGGGCGTCTCCCGGCGTATCGGCATTGGCGCGAACGCCGAGCCGTTTGACTTCGCGGGCCGTATCCATCACTCGCTTGAAGTATTGATAAATCTTCGACTGCTCCGGCTCCAACTCTCCATTCAGGACGCGCAAGATCTCCGATTCGACCTTCGGCACGTCGCCGAGCATGATCTCGCCCGTCGTCCCATCAATGGAGATATAGTCGCCCTCGCGCAGCAGCACGTCGCCAAGGCGCGCCGTGCCCGCTTCTTCGTCAATAATGAGCGCGCTGCAGCCGACGACGGCCGGCTTGCCCATCTGGCGCCCGACGACGGCGGCATGCGAAGTCGCGCCGCCGCGAGCCGTCAGAAATCCCTCCGACGCTTGCATGCCGGCGATATCATCGGGTGAAGTTTCCATGCGCACGAGCACGACCCGCTCTCCCTGTCGCCGCATCTCGACCGCACGGCGTGCCGTGAACGCAATGCGTCCGGCCGCCGCGCCCGGAGAGGACGCCAATCCCCGACCGATGACGCGAAATTCCTTCCGCTTCACGGGATCGAACGTGGGGTGAAGGAGTTGGTTCAATGTGGGCGCCTCGATGAGCCGCAGCGATTCTTCCGGCGTCACCAGTCCCTCGTCCACCATGTCGCAGGCGATGCGAATGGCTGCCAAACCCGTGCGCTTGGCGCTCCGCGTCTGCAACATGAAGAGTTGTCCTTCTTGAACGGTGAATTCGAAGTCTTGAACGTCACGGTAATGGCGCTCGAGCCGCTCGGCGATCTCCTCCAGTTGACGATAGACATCCGGAAGAATCTCCCGCAGCTTCTGCACGGGGAGCGGCGTCCGAATCCCCGCGACGACGTCCTCACCTTGTGCATTTGGCAAGAATTCTCCGAACAGCTCCTTCTCTCCGGTCGCCGGATTCCTCGTGAAGCCGACCCCGGAGCCGCTCGTCTCGCCCATATTGCCGAAGACCATCGCCTGGACGTTCACGGCCGTTCCCAAATCGTGCGGGATATTGTGAATCTGCCGATAGGTGATCGCCCGCTCATTGTTCCATGAACGGAAGACGGCATCGCGCGCTTGCTGTAGTTGCTCGTGCGGGTCTTCGGGAAAATCCCGCCCCGTCTCCTCCGCGATGAGGCGCTTGAACTCCCGCACCAGCTCTTTGAGGTCCTCAGCCGTCAACTCCGTATCATGCTGCACACCCCGCGCTCGCTTCTTCGCCTCGAGCACTTCCTCGAACTTCCTCTTCTCGATACCGAGGACGACGTTGCCGAACATCTGAACGAATCGGCGATAGCAATCGTAGGCGAAGCGGGGGTTCTGGGTGCGGCGGGCCAGGGCCTGGACGGTCACATCGTTCAGGCCGAGATTCAAGATCGTGTCCATCATCCCCGGCATACTGAACTTCGCGCCAGAGCGCACCGAGACCAAAAGCGGCCGCTCCGGATCTCCCAATCGCTCTCCGCGCACTTCCTCCAGCCGCCGAAGCGCGCTCTGAATCTCCGCCTCGATCTCCATCGGCAGGCGGCCTTCGTTCTCATAAAAGATGCGACACACCTCGGTCGTGATCGTGAATCCCGGAGGGACCGGCAGCCCCGCATTGGTCATCTCGGCGAGTCCAGCACCTTTCCCCCCCAGAAGGTCCTTCAAACGCGCCGAGCCCTCCGCCTGGCCATTCCCGAAGAAGTAGACGTATTTTTTCCCCATAGTGCCTCCCTCTCCGCGAAGATTCTTCTCCAGATTTCGAGGGCGTGCGCCTCACGTGCATCTCTTCTCCATCCTCCGCGCCCTCGAAATTTAAACATTCAATGATAGCTCGGTCTTCAACTCGCGTTCAAGAACGTCGCGAAGGAGTCGCGTGAGAAGGCGATGGAGTTGGATCGCTTCTTTCGGTGTGGGGAGAGAGGACCATTCGATTGGAGAGCGCGTGAGCATCTCTGCCAAAAGGCGACGAAGCGATGCCAGGATCATATGCCCGCCTGCGGGTGGGCCGCATCGCGCGCACCGGGGGACTCCATCCCGAGCAATCCAGATGGGCGCCTCAGGGGGGAACGCTTTCCCACAGGCGGCGCACGCTTCCAAAGGGGAGAAGAAGCCCCCGAGCTTCAGCATCCACATCTCGAAATAAGCGGCCAGCGCCGGAAGCGACGCGCCCTGAAGGAACGCATCGCGCGTCGCTCGAATCAACCGATAGACCGGTGGATGAGGCTCCGCCGGAGGTTGTAGGGCATCCACCAGTTCGGCCACATGATGAAGAAAGGCTTCACCTTCAGGCGTCGCCGCGCGCTCGAAAGGAGAGCAGAAGAGCTCGCACCGTCTCAGAGCGACAAGCTCTCGCGATTCTCTCTCGTAGAAGGAGATGAGGATTTCCGAGAGTGGTTCCAGGCAGGCGCCGAACCGGCTCTTTGGCCGACGCGCTCCTCGCGCCACGGCGCGAATCTTCCCATAGAGGCGAGTGAAGAGGACGACGATCTTATCCGCCTCCGCAAGCGGATAAGTCATCAGGACAAACGCCTCGCTCTCTTTAATCGCCATCGCCGTCACTCATTGGCTCGCCCACTCGAAAAGCCCTCACTTCATCGCGGGCGCATCGCGAAAGTCCTTGCGTCGTCAAGTTGACGAGCGGCACGCCTGCGCCCTTACGCTTCGTCGGGTTAGCGGCGAAGCTCCGATGGCAGGATCATCCCCGCATCCGCACTCCATCGAGTTGACAGCCAAGCCCTCCTCCCAGTAAGCTATAGTTCGCATATGTGGCCAGGTAGCTCAGTCGGTAGAGCAGGGGACTGAAAATCCCTGTGTCGGCGGTTCGATTCCGTCCCTGGCCACCACTACTCTCCTGACTCATCTTCCCTCCATCGCCACATGGCGCAAGGAAAATTGTAACGGGTCAAGATAGGCCTTCACCAATCCTCGCAGCTCGCCCCGCTCGCTTGAATGGGAGAGCGTGGAAATCCGAGCGATCACCCAGGTAGCCGTTGCCTCCACACTTCGGCGAAACAGCAGTCGCAGTCCCCATGACAGAAGCGAACCAGCCCGGATGGACGAAAGT
>Ga0209289_100018_pt1 | contig 119598 bp, 112 predicted proteins | sample GXS110809BmetaG_FD_184121 | JGI IMG/M metagenome (GOLD analysis project Ga0209289, IMG submission 184121) | Hot spring microbial communities from Gongxiaoshe hot spring, China to study Microbial Dark Matter (Phase II) - GXS 110809B (SPAdes)... ... | reverse complement strand
CCTCGGCGCCGATTCGGAAGACGCGCCGACCATCCGGCTGAAGTTTCACGATCTCCTCGAAGGAACCGAAATAAAGGGCTCCCGTGCGATCCACCTCCAGGCTATGGAGACGAAAGTTCTCATCCAACACCGTCCGCTCCAGCACGACGATTCGCTCCTGAGCCAGGAGCACCTGCCCTCCGAACCCGAAGCAAACGAGGAGATACACGGCGGCTATCGCTGGAAGATTTCTTCGGCGGCCAGGATTCATCTTGACCTCTCCTTTCCGATGTTCATCAGGAATCCGCGTTCGTTCGCTCCAACGAGATGCCGAAGCGTTCTACCATGCGATAGAGCGTGCGCCGATCAATGCCGAGGATCTCGGCAGCACGGCTTCGGTTACCGTTGACGACGTCGAGGACGTAGAGCAGGTAGCGACGCTCTAATTCATCGAGCGAAGGCAGATCCTGAAAGAGCGTGGCTTCTAAGGTCGTGGAAGTGCGCCCGCGTCGGAGAGAGGGCACAGCCGCACGAATCTTCTCCGGCAAATCTTCCGGAGTGATCAATCCTCCTCGCGCGTGGATGACGGCGTATTCGATGCTGTTCTCCAGCTCGCGCACGTTTCCGGGCCATGTGTAGGTCATCAAGAGCGCCAGAGCGGCCGGGGAGAAAGCGAGCGCACGTCCGGTCTGTTGTAGAGCGCGTCGGAGAAAGTGTGTAGCCAGCAGGGGGATGTCCTCGCGGCGTTCTCTCAAAGGGGGCACGCGTAGGGTGACGACGCTCAAGCGATAATAAAGATCTTCGCGGAAACGCCGGGTTTTCACCTCGGCTTCCAGGTCTCGATTCGTCGCCGCGATCACGCGCACGTCTACGCGACGGGTTCGCGCCTCTCCGACGCGCTTGATCTCGCCTTCCTGGAGGACGCGGAGCAATTTCACCTGGAGGGCGGGCGTCGTCTCGCTGATCTCATCCAGGAAGATCGTCCCTCCGTGCGCTTCCTCGAAGAGGCCCTTTTTATCGGCGACGGCGCCGGTGAAGCTGCCCCGGACGTGTCCGAAGAGTTCGGCCTCGAGCAACGTTTCCGTCAACGCGCCACAGTTGATGGCGACGAAGGGGCCATGAGCGCGCGGGCTGTGCGCATGGATGGCGCGGGCGATCAATTCCTTCCCCGTCCCCGACTCCCCCACGATGAGTACGGTTGTGGACATCGGAGCCACGCGCGCGATCTCTTTGTACAACTCGATCATCTGGGGCGTACGACCGATGAGACCCGAGTTCTCGTAGGCTTTGAGCAAGTGTTCAAGGGAGGCATCGTCCGAGATCGGCTCGCGAGGGGATAGCGCGCGGCGCACGGTCTGCAGGACGTCTTCAACTTTGAAGGGCTTGGAGATGAAATCGAAGGCGCCCCTTCGGAGCGCCTCAACGGCTGCCTCCAATGTCCCGAATCCCGTGATCAGGATCACCTCCGTGCGCGGCGATCTCTCCTTGAAGGCCTTGAGGATGTCCAGTCCCGTTCGCGGTTCATTCAGGTTCAGATCGACGATGGCGCAGTCGAAGTCTTCGCGCTCCAGCAACTCCAAGGCGCGTTCGGCCGAGAGCGCCGCGTGCACCGACCAATCCGGGACCGAGAGGAGCTCGGTCAGGAACTCGCACGTCTCGGGATCATCATCCACGATGAGGATCCTCTTCATGTCCCTCCTCCGGCATCGAGGATCGCGCAGCCAGAGCGGGGAACGTCAATCGGACGATCGTGCCCCGGCCCGGCTCGCTCTGTACGGTGACCTCGCCCCCGTGTTCCTTGGTGATTTGCCTCACGATCGAAAGGCCGAGTCCACTTCCGCGTCCATCCGCCTTCGTCGTGAAGAAAGGCTCGAAGATATGAGCCAAGACGTCGGGACTCATGCCGATGCCCGTATCCGCGCATTCGATGACGACCCACTCTTTCCCTTCGGCGAATGCGCGAAGGGTCAGGCGTCCACCTTCGGGCATGGCGTCCAGGCTGTTGGCGATCACATTGAGGAGCACTTGCTGGAACTGTTCGGGCGAGCCGAGGATCTCCGGCAGATCAGGGGCTAGCTCCAGACTCACTTCGATCTTATGTTCCTGAAGCGTTGGCAGGACGATCTCCACGACGTACTGCAGCAGGGGTTCGATGCGAAGCGGCAGATATTCCGGTCGGGGCCGTCGCGTGGCATCCAAGAGGCGGCGCACGATGCACTCGATGCGTTCGATCTGCCCGAGGATGATGGTGAGTCGGCGAATCCCTTCCTCGTCTTGCGTGCGAGCGCGCAGCAACTGAATATGCCCGGAGATGAGATTGAGCGGGGTTCCAATCTCATGGGCGAATTGCGCCGCCAAGTGACCGGCCGCCGCCAAACGCTCCATCTGCAAGAGCTGCCGCTGAATCGTGAAAAGCTGAAGATTCGCCTCCTGAAGCTGCCGGTTCCGCTCGCTCAGCTCCGCGGTCGCTTCGCGCACGAGCGCCTCCAAACGATCCTGTTCGGCTTCCAAGGCTTCGGTCATCTCTCGAATGCGAGAGAGGAGAGCGTTCAGTCCCCGACTCAAGGTCCCCATCTCATCGTGCGAGGTGACAGGCACGCGAACGTGCAGATCGCCCGCTTCAGCGTGGCGCATCGCGCCAAGGATCGTACGGATCGGGCGATAGATCAATCGGCGGAAGAGCAGATGCAGAGCGATGGTGATCCCGCCGACAGCAGCCAAAAGGGCGAGCCATGCGAGGCGATTCAGACGCTCGAACAACGTCTTGCCGTAGGCCATCTCGGCGCGAATGACGACGAAGCCGATGGGCGTCCCATCACTTTCAATAGGAGCGCTGGCGGAGATGCGATAACTCCCGCCTTGCGCCGCCTCAAGACGCGAAGGGACCCGCCCCTGTTTGGCCTCACTCAAGAGATCGAGCGGGACGGGCATCGGGGGGAGATTCTCCGAAGTGCTCATGGGGAGGGCGACGACCTCGCGCACGCCCGAACGCGTCAGGCTATAGATATGGATCTCGACGATCTCACCGTGAGCCCGCTGATAATAAAGGGCATCAGTGCGCAGTGCGGCCAGGTCCATCACCTGCTCGGAGGAGAGATGTTGTGCCAGTTGCGCCGCCAGGAGTTCCGCCCGCCGCCGATTCTCCTCCAGAAGCAGCGTTCGCATCGTCGAGAGGTACATCGAGAGAAGCGCGCCGAAGATCACCAGGACGAGCGCCGAGATCGAGAGGGCAACCTTCGCATGAAGGCTAATGTGGCGGCGCTTCCACCAAGACTCGCCCATATCGGTCTCGATTTTAGCAAAGGCGCGCCGATCATGTATAATTGAAATTTCAGCAGGAGCAAGGGGGTGTCACCATGTCGAAAGATTGGCATCGGATTCTCGTCAAACTCGATGCATATCGGTACATGATCCCGCGCACGTATAAGCCGGGCATGCAGACGGATGTGATCATCTACGTGGATGAGGCACTTCTGGAGACGGTGACGAAGGATCTCTCGCTTGAGCAGGCGGCGAATTTGGCGTTTCTGCCCGGCATCGTGGGGCGTCCGATCGTCCTGCCGGATGTGCATCAAGGGTATGGATTCCCCATTGGGGGCGTGGCCGCGACGGACGCCGAAGAAGGCGTCGTCTCGCCAGCCGGCATCGGCTTCGACATCAACTGCGGTGTGCGCTTGCTCCGATCGGACTTGACCCTGGAGCAGATTCGCCCGAAGCTGGAGAGCATCGTGAATGATCTGTTCCACGCCGTCCCCGCCGGGACCGGGCGCGAGGGGCAGATCAGCGTCAACCGCGCGGAGATGGATAACGTCTTGCGCTTGGGAGCGCAGTGGGCCGTCGAGCGAGGTTACGGACGACCGGAGGATCTCGACCACATCGAATCGCGGGGCTGCATCCCTGGAGCGAATCCCAAGGCCGTGAGCGAGTACGCGCGTCAGCGCGGGGCGGATCAGCTCGGCACGCTCGGATCGGGCAACCATTTCCTGGAGATTCAGTACGTCGAGGAGGTTTTCGATCGCGCGGCAGCGCAAGCTTTTGGATTGCGTCCGGGGCAGGTCACTGTGCTCATTCACACGGGCTCGCGCGGATTCGGTCATCAGGTCTGCACCGATTATCTGAAGGTCTTGCGCTCGGCCATGCAGAAGTACAACATTCACCTGCCCGATAAGGAGATGGCGGCCACGTACATCACGTCCCCGGAAGGGCAGGATTATCTGGGAGCGATGAATGCAGCGGCCAACTTCGCTTTCGCGAACCGGCAGATGATCACCCATTGGGTGCGCGAGGTCTTTCGGAAGCACTTCGGTGCCGACGGAGATCTTCAGATCGTTTATGACGTCGCGCATAATATCGCCAAGTTCGAGACGCACACGATCGAGGGCGAGCGACGGCGCGTTCTGGTACACCGCAAGGGGGCGACGCGCGCGTTGCCGGCCGGGCATCCTGAGTTGCATGAGACGTATCGCGCCATCGGCCAACCGGTGATCATTCCCGGCGATATGGGGCGTGCTTCCTATGTGCTCATCGGCACGGCCGCTGAGGAGACCTTCGCCTCGAGTTGTCACGGTGCTGGGCGCGTCATGTCGCGCACGGCGGCCAAGAAGGGGCGCGACATCAATCAAGTTCGGAAGCAACTGGCCGAGCGGGGCGTCTTGGTCAAGGCGGCCAGCAAAGATGGCGTGCTGGAGGAGATCCCAGAGGCCTATAAGGACGTGAACGATGTCGCGCGCGTCGTCGAAGCGGCTGGAATCGCGCGGCGGGTCGCGCGATTGCGTCCGATCGGCGTGGTGAAGGGCTGAAGCGCTCGCCGCCTGAGAGAGCAAAAGCGGGTACTGCCCCGAACGCTCACGGCAAGGCGAGGTCGGCGCGGAAGAAACGATGCTCAACGTCGGTGATCGAGCGCCGGATGTGGAGCTTCTTCGCACCGATGGTCAGTCGGTGCGCCTGTCTGATTTTTGGGCACGTGGGCCCGCTGTCCTCGTTTTCCTGCGCCATTACGGCTGACCATTCTGCCGCGAGCACGTCGCCGGGCTGCGACGCGACGCTGAACGATTTCAGGAGCGGGGAGCAGAGGTCGTGCTCATCGGCCAAGGTGGCGTCGAACAAACGCGCGCTTTTTGTCAGGACTGCGCCGTGCCTTTCCCGTGTCTGGCCGATCCCGAGCGAAAGGCGTACGCGGCTTATGGCTTGGGCGCAGGCACTCCGGCCCAAATATTCGGGTGGCGGGTCTGGTGGCGCGGATTTCACGCCATAAGGCGTGGGTATGCGGCTGGAAAGCCCATTGGGGATGTTCGACAGATGCCCGGCATCTTCATCGTGGATCGTACGGGGATCATCCGCTTCATCTATCGGTATCGCGATATCGCAGATAATCCACCCAATGAGCTCTTGCTTGAACAGCTTGCGCGTGTGAAGGGATGAGCGAAGGGCCGGGAGAGGCCCTCCGCTCGCGTCCGCTATCGCTTCAAGGCAAACGTCCCATTCTCTCGACCCAAGAGCGTGGCTAAGCTCCCGGTGGGAAGGCCAGCAACGACCACGTCCAACAATCCGTCGTCGTTGAAGTCTCCAAGTCCCAGCGAAACCGGCTCCGCAATCGCTCGCAGACGTCGGACAATCCGAGGCCGTCCCTGATCAAAGCCAATGAACGTGACCATACTGGCCGTGAGGTTCGGGACCACCACGCCAGCCGTTCCGCCGAAGAACTCGCCGCTGATGATGGACGTCGGTCGCTCGACTGAGTCCACATCCACACGTGTGAAGTCGAGACTTCGGCTCTTACCTCGGGAAAGGAGGAGGGTGACCGAGTTCGAGAAGAGATTGGCGATGGCAATGTCCATTTGGCCGTCTCGATCGAAATCGCCCGTGGTGCTTGAGATCGGATATTCGCCGACCTCTCGCCGTCCCACTTCGCTGAAACGGCCGCGCCCGTCGCCGCGGAAGAAGACCACCTCGTTGGTCTCAATCGCCGTCACGATCAAATCGGCAACTCCGTCCTCGTCCCAATCGGCGACGGCAACCGAGCTGGGTTTCCCCTCAAACAAGGGGATGGTTGCCAACGGACGGAACGTCCCGTCTCCTCGACCAAGGAGAATAGCTACATCAGCCGATCCCTGCTCGGCAATCGCCAAGTCGAGCACACCATCCCGATCGAAGTCTGCGAGCGTGACGGCCACCGGCTTCGTGCCGGGGAGTTGTAACTCGCGCCCCTTTCGGAACGTCCCATCCCCGTTGCCGAGGAAGACGGTGATGCTGTCCGAGAGCGAGTTCACCACGACCGCATCAGTCTTCCCATCCCCGTCGAAGTCGCCCGCTTTCACGTCCATGGGGCTTTCCGCTGTCGCATAGGTCTTGAAGCGCCGGAACGTCCCATCGCCTTTGGAGAGATAGACGAGGAGCCGATTCGTCTCAGAATCCACCAGGAGAACACCCTTGGGCACCTTCGGCAGAGCCGCCGAAGCCGTTGCCGTTCGAAAGCCACCTACGGCGAGGAAGGCCGTTCCCACCGTGCTCGGACGTCCACGACTTACGACCGTAGCGCTGGCTTGTTGTCCACCTCCACCGCCAGGCGGGCATGTTTTGTCCTTGGGGTCGCAAGGCGGGGAACCGGAGCCGCCACCCAATTGGACAGCATTCATCAGAGGCCCATGTCCGGTCACGATGGCGACGATGGTGATCTGGACGCTAGAGTTCGCCCCCACGCTCCCTCGAATGATGAGCTGACCGTTTTCCGGGCTCACCCATTCCGTTGGAGTGGCAGAGATGAACTCCATCCCGGAAGGCAACTGTTCGGTGATCTGAAAGATTTCGGGCTTATTCCCACCGTTCGTCACCGTGATCGTGCACGTCACCGGCAGACCCACAGTGACCGTGCGCGGCTCGCACGTCTTAGTGATCGAAAGCGCACCACCTTTGCCACCACCTTTGCATTCGTTCTCATACTCGCATCGGACTTCTTGGAGAACACACCCTTTGTACGGAGGAAGGAGACGCTCTGGAGTTACAATGTATCCGATAAAGCCCTTGTCGCACAGCTCTGGAGGGATTTCCACTTCGGCTGCCATCACATCGCACGCCCAACGCGCTCGGCACCGGCTCCTGACGAACCTACAGTCACCCTTTAGAACTTGATCCTCGCGGGCAAGGCAGTACTCTCTTGATGAACCGGTGATCTGCCCTATGCCATTGCTTGTGGTGATTTCAAGTTCATCGGTTCTCCGTTCAATAGTGATCATGGGGATGAGAAACGTCCCATCGCCCCCTATCGCTCGCTTGACGATGGTGAGTCCGCCTCCACCACTTCTTGCTGGAGCGTTCGTGAATGTACACCAGACGATTTGTCCCGGCTGCAATTGTGGTCCACAAGAATTCTGACACCCAACGCGGCAAATCTGGCAAATGGTCTGAACCAAGCCGCCACTAGCGTCTCGGCACTCCGGTCCACTGAGCAATTGCCACCCATCTGGAGGGATCTCCTGCAGATAGTACTGTCCAGGAGTGAGGAGCACGGACTTAGAAGCGACCCATGCGCATCCTGCCTTGGGTGACGAGAAATCCGAGGCTTGAAGGAGTACGCTGGCTACAGGGTTTAGTGTCTGATCGTAGATATCGAATTGGAAATCGGCGGGAGATCCATTTTGAATACACTTCTGGATCCATAGCGTGGCGGGCTCTTGCCTGGCTGCGAGGGCAGGAGTATCCGTTGGTTGGGAAGACCCTAAGAGGAAGAGCCCGACGATCGCGGCAGTAGGGAGAAGCAATCGCCCTTTCCTCCAGCTTCTCAAAGACATCGTTTGTTTGTCCATGCCCCCCTCCTTCTTGTGAATTTGGCCAAATTATGCAGTGCATGATGGGGGACCTGTCAATCGGTCAAAGGGAGTATTTTTGCCTCCGGCGAAGGGAGTAGCCTCTGACGCGGCGTACGATGCGAAACCAGCGCAAGGAGCTGGTATAATGAATGGCGTTCAACCAACTGATAGAGGGCGACGCTTATGCTTGAGGGAGTGGGGGCGGAGTTAGAAGCGCGGATCCTGGAGCGTCGGGCGCGCGTGGTCGTTCTGGGCTTAGGGCATGTGGGGTTGCCACTGGCCGTGGAGTTCGCGCGGGCGGGATTTCCTGTGATCGGGATAGACATTGATGCGCGGCGAGTCGCGCACCTTGAGCGAGGGGAGAGCTACGTGACCGATGTTCCTTCGGCGGAGCTTGAGCCACTCGTTCGGAGTGGGAGGTTGCGTGCGAGCGTGGATGCGTGCGCCCTCGCGGAGGGGGATCTCGCCTTCATCTGCGTGCCGACGCCGATGAGCAAGTCCCGGGAGCCGGACCTCTCGTATATCTGGCGGGCGGTGGAGACGGTGTGCGAGCATCTGCATCCGGGAATGCTCGTGGTGCTGGAGAGCACAACCTATCCGGGGACGACCGAGGACGTGGTGTTACCTCGGCTGTGCGCGACGGGATTGACCTTGGATCGCGATTTCTATCTGGCCTTCTCGCCCGAGCGGATTGATCCTGGCAATCGGCGCTATCGGCTTCGGGATATTCCGAAGCTCGTTGGCGGAGCGAGCGCGCAAAGCGCACATCTGGCGGCGCTCGCCTATCGGCAGATCATCGCGCAGGTTCACGTTGTCTCCTCGGCGCGGGTGGCCGAGATGGCCAAGCTCTTGGAGAACACGTTTCGGGCAGTCAACATTGCGCTGGTCAACGAATTCGCCCTCATCTGTCGGGCGCTCGGGGTGGACGTATGGGAGGTTATCGAAGCGGCCGCGACCAAGCCTTTTGGCTTCATGCCGTTTTCTCCGGGGCCGGGGATTGGCGGGGCCTGTATCCCGGTGAATCCCGGATACCTCGTGTGGAAATCTCGGCGGCATGGCTTCGAGCCTCGGCTCATCGGCATGGCGGAGGAGATCAATCGGTTCATGCCATATTATGCTGTGGAGGTGATCGCGGAAGCGCTCAACGCTCTGGGGAAGCCGGTGAAAGGCGCCCGCCTCCTCCTTCTGGGCGTCGCGTACAAACGAGACGTGGGCGATGTGCGGGAGTCTCCAGCGGTGACGATCCTCGAGGAGTTGCTGCGGCGTGGGGCGAATGTGGCGTATTCGGATCCGTACGTCGAGTGCGTGGAGATCGGGACGGGCGTCTTTCGGAGCGTCCCATTGACGGCTGAGGCGCTGGCGGCTTCCGATGGCGTGGTGATTGTGACTGACCACTCGGCCTTCGACTATCGGCTCATCGTCGAGCGAGCCCCTTTGGTCGTAGACCTTCGGAACGCGACGCGAGACCTCGGGCGGCAGCCCAACGTGGTGCGATTATGAAGAGGGCTGTCGGAGCGGGACTCTTGGTCGGCGCATTCCTTCTGGTATTGGGGGCGACGATCCAAATCTCCCAATGGGGGAGGCCCCTGCCGCCGCGCTTTTCTCTGCTAGCGGCGTATGATCGCGACCGGGATGGCGCCATAGACGAGTGGGCGTATCGCGCGGGAGAAGAAGGGCGGGTGATCTTCCGCGATCGCGATGGGGATGGGCGTGCGGAGCAACTCCTCTTTTTCCTGGGAGAGAAGCTGGAGTGGGAGGTCGTTCGTCCGGCGCCGGTCCTGTGGCGTCCGGAGCGCACCGTTTCAGCGCCGACGAGCGCGTCGGCACGACATCTCGTGCTCTGTTTGGATGGCGTGCCCTTCGAGATCATGGCGGCGCTCTGGCGAGAGGGGCATTTCCGAGAGTTTCTTCCGCCAGAGCGTGTGATCAGTACCTTTCCCGCCGACTCCGATGTCGCGCTCTCGGTGCTGCTTCAGGCGCCGCCTTCGCCGGGATATGAGAATCGGTATTTCGATCGGCAGGCGAATCGCCTGAGCGGAGGCGTTCGCGTCACCTTTCGGCAAGATCTCCCGTATCATCGTCGGCTCGACTATGCCTTTCCTGGCGTTCTGCGTGGTCCGGCATATCTCTTCCCCGAGAAGGCCTTCTTCGACGATCTGGCCCGCGTGCGCGCGCGATTCCGCGCGTCGTCCGAGCGCGTCTTCATTGCGCATCTCTCGACGACCGACGTGTTGTTTCACGTGTATCCGCCCGAGCGAGCGCGGCGGTATCTGCTCACTGTCGAGCAAGTCGTGCGCGAGCTTCTCTTGGAGAGCCGTGGCACGTTGACGATCACGCTCCTCTCGGATCATGGGAATACGCTCTCGGTCGTCCGGCGCATCGCGCTCGAAGATGCCTTGCGCGCGGCCGGCTATCGCGTAGAGGGGCGCTTGCGGGATGAGCGAAGCGTGGTGATCCCGGGATATGGATTGATTGGGGCGGTGGCGCTCTACGTCCGTCCGGAGAGCGTGGAGCAGGTGTGTCGCATCGCACAGGAGGTTCCGGGCGTGGACTTCTGCGTCTTTCGCGAGCAGCGGGGGGAAACGCCGGTGGTCGTCGTCGAAGGCCGACGTGGACGCGCACGCCTTCGGTTCGATCCGACGCGCGAGGCGTTTCGCTACGATGTCATTTGGGGGGATCCGCTGCAGCTTCTTCCGCTTTGGGAGGAGCTGCGACGGGAAGGGAAGGCGGAACCCGATGGCTTCATTCCCCAAGCGGTGTTGTTTGAAGCGACAGTCGGGCATATCTATCCGGATGCTGTGCGTCGCCTCTACGAAGCGATGGGAGGACGTCAGGTGGAGAATCCGGCCGATCTGCTGCTGAGTTTACAGGACGGATACTATTTCGGCAGTCGGCGCTTCGATTGGTTCGTTCGATTGCGCAGCACGCACGGGGGGGCTACCGGACGGTCCTCGGTGGGGTTCGTCATGTCCACGGACGTTCGCTTTGCGCGCCCGCTCTCGGCGCGAGAGGTCCTTCCGGCGAGCGGGATCGTCGCCGCGACGCCATGATCGGTTCCGAGCGCGCCAGTGGTATAATGAGCACGGGATGCGGCGGACGTTTGATGTCGAACATTTCTCGATCATTGAGCAAGCGCGGCGCCGAGCCGAGCGACTCGTGTGGGGCTTTTATGTCCTCTCCGGACGCGAAGGCGAGCGCATTCGCTACGAGGTGAAAACGCTTCGCGATCTGCGTCCCGAAGAGGTACGCGATGACGCGCTGGCGCATTTGGTCTGTTACGAATGCGTGCGGCGCGTCGGCACCCATATCTTGCAGCAGTACGAGCTGTATCGCATCTGTCTGCAAGATCATCGGCTGTTGGAAGTCGCCCGTGCGCTTCCCCAACCGCTCGATCTGCGCGCCTTGCTCCTTTACGTCCTCACGCATGAGTTGGTTCACGTGGTGCGTTTCGTTCAGAAGTTGCAGCGGATGGACCTTCCGGTGAGCGAACGCGCGGCCGAGGAGGCCATCGTCGAGCGGACGGCGTGGAAGATCCTCGCGCGCGTGCGTGCCTATCCCATGGAGCGATTGCGCGCATTCCTCTCCCCACGTGGGTGGGGACGCCCCGAGGGCGCCGACGCGTTACTCCGGCCGCCGCTTCGGGGCGATCTCTCAGACGTTGCAAGCGGAAACGCGATCCCATCCTTCTGGCAGGCGCCCGACCTCAATCCGCCCGCTTCCGGAGGAAGGTCGGCACGTCCAAGTCCTGAGACGAGCGCGCCGGAAGTCCGGTCTCAGGAGGAGAGAACGCCGATCCCGATGGTCGCGTCGGAATGCTCTTGGCTTCGGCGAGCTCGGCCTCGCGATCGAATCCCGTGGCGATGACCGTGATCTTGATCTCATTGCGCATGGTTTCGTCAATCACGGCGCCGAAGAGGATGTTCGCCTCCTCATGAGCGGCCTCGCGGATCAGCGTGATGGATTGATTGACCTCATGCAGCGTGATGTCCGGACCGCCGGTCACGTTGATGAGCACGCCGCGGGCGCCCTGGATTGAGGCCTCCTCCAGGAGCGGGCTGGAGATCGCCCGCTTGGCCGCATCGAGCGCCTTGTTCTCTCCGGTCCCGTGCCCGGTGCCCATTAGGGCGCGCCCCATACCGCTCATGATCGTCTTCACGTCGGCGAAGTCGAGGTTGATGAGCCCGGGGGTGGTGATCAGATCCGAGATGCCTTGCACAGCCTGGCGCAGCACGTCATCGGCGAGCTTGAAGGCTTCCAGGAGGGTGAAGTTGCGATCCACAATGCTCAGGAGTCGCTCATTGGGGATAGTGATGAGGGTGTCTACGCACTCGCGTAATTCTCGCAGACCTTGTTCGGCCACCTCCATCCGTCGGCGGCCCTCGAAGTGGAAAGGCTTGGTGACGACGGCCACCGTAAGTGCGCCCACCTCGACGGCCAGGCTCGCGATGATCGGGGCCGCACCGGTCCCCGTTCCCCCTCCTAGTCCGGCGGTGACGAAGACCATGTCGGCGCCTTCGACGATCTCCAGAATCTTCTCCGTGTCCTCCAGGGCGGCCTGTCGCCCCACTTCGGGATTGGCTCCGGCACCCAACCCTTTGGTCAGCTTCGCGCCGAGCTGAATCTTAATCGGGGCTTTGGACATCTTCAGGGCTTGCAGATCGGTGTTCGCAGCGATGAACTGCACGCCCTCGATGCCCGCCTCGATCATGTGGTTGATGGCGTTCCCTCCGCTGCCTCCGACGCCGATGACTTTGATCACGGCCCCGTTGGCGGCCTCCTCGGCGAAATCGATCTTCAAGCTGCTCACGAAATCTCTGGTTTCCGCTTGCATCATCTCCCCTCCTTATGCATGTTTTCTCGATCCGTTCGGTTCAGAAGAAATTCGCCAGCCAGCTCCGGACGCGCGCGGCCGTGCGCGAGATCGCTCCCGGCGCCGACATCGCGCGATAATACCGTCCCAGGCGTCCGCGGTGAGCGATCATCACCAAGCCGATCGCCGTTGTGTAGAGCGGGCTGTTGGTCTCTTCCGAGAGCCCAGTCACCCCAAGGGGGTATCCCAGGCGCGTGGGGTGGTCGAAAATCTGCTCGGCTAAATCGGTCAGACCTTGCAGGAGCGCTCCGCCGCCGGTCAGGATGATCCCACTGGAGAGCTCGCGCTCGAATCCGGCGCGCTTGATCTCCTCATTGACGTGGCCGAGGATCTCTTCGGCGCGCGGTTGTAGGATCTCGCACAAGAGCTGCCGCGAGAGCGCGCGCGGCGGGCGCCGACCGACGCTGGGAACTTCAATCGTCTCATCGTTCTCGGCCGCGAGCGTCGGCAGGACGCACCCGTAGGTCCGCTTAATCCGCTCGGCCTCGGGGATCGGCGTGCGCAGGCCGAAAGCGATGTCGTTGGTGAAGTGTGATCCTCCGAAGGGAAAGATCGCCGTGTGCTGCACGGCGCCGCGTTGGTAGATGGCGAGACTCGTCGTCTCGCCCCCGATATTGATGACCGCCGATCCGTACTCGCGCTCGTCATCGGTGAGCGTGGCCTCGGCGGCCGCGACTGGCTCCAGCACGATATCGGCCACCAGCAGACCGGCGCGATTCACCGCGCTGATGATGTTCTGCCGGACTGTGATGGGGCCGGTGATGATGTGCACGGCCACTTCCAGGCGCGTGCCCAACATATCGAGGGGATCGCTGATGCCATCCTGGCCGTCAATGATATACTCCTGCGGTTGGACATCAATGATCTCATGTCCGCCCGGGAGCGTGACGACGCAGGCCGTCTCGATCACGCGCTTGATGTCGGCGCGCGTGATCCGCCGATCGGCATTCGTGATGGCGATGACCCCACGATTGTTGAGCCCGCGCAACAGCGTTCCCGACATGCTCACGTGAACCGATTCGGCAATGAGCCCGGACATTCGCTCGGCCTCCTCGACCGCGCGCCGAATCGGTTCGGCTGCGGCGTCGGGATTCACGATGACGCCTTTGCGAAGCCCGCGGGACTCGGCCGTTCCGACCCCCATGATCTCCAGCCGGCCATCATCGTTGACCTCAGCGATGACAGCCGTTGTCCGCGTGGTGCCGATGTCGAGTCCAACGACGTGCGTCTCCTGTCTGGCCATAGGTCACCTCGCTCGTGTTGGTTGAAGTTTCGTTCGCGTGCGCGCTCGAACTCGGGCGTCCACGATCTCGCGCGAGCGCGCGGGCGTTGTGGCGCGCGGCCGTTCGGGGAGTCGAACCACGACGCGCGAAGGTTGCGAGACGTCAATGTAACTGATCGTCACATCCTCCTGCAGCAATTCCGCCGTGGGCCTGACGCCCAGGCGCTGCAGCTCCGCCGCATCTTGCTTCTTCACGGCGCTCAGGATCTGCAGGCTCAACTCGAACCGCCGCCGAAAGTCTCGATCGCCCAGATGAATCCATGTCATCGGGCTCTCGGTGAGATTCACCGTCACGTTCTTCAGATCGCGGAGGTTCACCTGATCCACCCGATCCCAATAGCTCGGCTCGGGCGCGCTCAATTCCTGCTGAAGCTGCCGATAGAGCGCTACGCGCTGCCGATTCTCCGCCGCGGCTAGATCGGAGGCCTCCTCGCTCCATCCCACCAGCAGCGGAAGCATCTGCGATCCAAGCAGGTGAAAATCGCCGATGATCGCTCCTTCCTCGTCCACGCAAACGGGGGTACCGCGGTTCCGCGCGACGAGCGCGACGGGCGTGCGCTCAAGGATGCGCACGCGCAACTCATCGGGCAGAACCCGCGCGATCTCCACGTCCTTGATGAGGGGGTGTTTCCGGAGTTCCGCCCGCAGGGTGCGGAGATCGGTCCGCAGGACCCCGTGACTCGTCGCCCGTCGGACGACGGCCTCGATCTCCTCGGCGGAGACGCGCGCGTTGCCCGTGATCCGTAACGTCTTCATCTCGAAAGCCGCCGTTTGCATCAGGGCGCGAGCGATAAGGCCCAGCGCGCTAAGCCCCAGAAGCGGAACGAGGATCCGAAGGACGAGCCCCAGGTGGTTCCGAAGTCGAAGGCGTTCCGACCTTCGATCCGATTCGCGGGCGACGGATTCCGCCATGCGCGCCGGACGCGCGCGGCGATCCCGCACGCGACGCGTTCGCGGCGCAACGACCTGATCCACGTGCGTGAGCATGTCACCCTCCTTTCTGCATGGTCTCCGACGCGCGTTCGGAGGTCCCCTGAAGGGCGGCCACGAGCCGATCGGCCGCCTGGGTGATGCTGCCGGCGCCGAGGGTCAGCAGAAGATCGCCCGGGCGGAGGACGGCGAGCGTCGCTTCGATCGCCGCGTCCAAATCGCCCACGTACTGCGCATTCCGATGGCCGAACTCCCGGAGTCGCTCGACGAGCCGTTCGGCCGTCACCCCCTCAATCGGTTCCTCGCTCGCCGCGTAAATGTCCGTGACCAACACGATGTCGGCATCGTAGAAGGCGCGCGCGAAGTCATCCAACAAGAGGTGCGTCCGCGTGTAGCGATGCGGTTGGAAGAGGACGACCACGCGCCGTCCGCACAACCGCGCCGTCGCCAGCGTCGCTTTGATCTCCGTCGGATGATGCCCGTAATCGTCCACGATGAGGATCCCCCCGGCCTCGCCTTTGACCTGGAATCGGCGATCCACCCCGTGGAAGTCTTCGAGCGCCGCGGCGATCGTCTCAAACGGAATCTCCAGATCAAGTCCCACCGCGCACGCGGCCAGCGCATTGTACACGTTGTGCTGTCCCGAAACGCTCAGTCGAATCCGCCCGAGCGTCTCTCCCCTCCACCGCGCGACGAACGCCGTGCGGAAGCAATCGGGCGTCTCGATCTCGAGGGCCGAGACCTCCGATTGCGAGGAGAGGCCATAGGTGATCACTTTCCGCATCAAACGCGGTAGGATCGCTTGCACGTTCTCGTCATCCAGGCACACGATGACCGAGCCGTAGAACGGCACGCGATTGGCGAACTCGACGAACGCCTCGCGCAGCTCCGCCAGATCGGCGTAGTGATCCAGATGTTCGCGATCGATGTTAGTGATGACGGCGAATGTGGGCGAGAGCTTCAGGAATGAGCGATCGCTTTCGTCAGCCTCGACGACCATGAAGTCTCCGCTGCCGAGCTTCGCATGACTGTCAATGGCGCGGAGCCGTCCGCCGACGACGATCGTCGGATCCCATCCCGCATGCGCGAGCACGGTGGCGATCATCGAGGTCGTCGTCGTCTTCCCGTGCGATCCGGCCACGGCGATGCTGTACTTCAAGCGCATGAGTTCGGCGAGCATCTCCGCGCGGGGGATGACCGGAATTTGTCGCTCGCGGGCGGCCACGAGTTCCGGGTTCTCCGGGCGCACGGCCGCCGAGAAGACGACGACATCCGCCTCGCCGATATTCTCCGGGCGATGACCGATGGCGATGCGCGCGCCGAGGCGTTGCAAGCGCTCCAGGATAGGAGAGGGACGGATATCCGAGCCCGAGACGCGATAGCCGAGGTTGAGCAGCAGTTCGGCGATGCCGCTCATGCCCGCGCCGCCGATGCCCACCAGATGGACGGTGCGAATGCGCTTCAACATCCCTGCCCCTCCATGTGCGTCGGCTCTTCGAGCGCGCGCTCGCCGATCTCCCGACTACGGCACGGCGCGCCCTTGGGGCGCATGAGCTCGAAGGCGAGGGCGACGATCGCATGGGCCGCTTCCGGACGCGCGCGACGGCGAGCGCACTCGGCCATCTCGTCCAGTCGCGCCGGATCGTCCAAAAGCTCTCGAATCATCTCGGCCAATCGCTCCGGCGTCGCCTCGTCCTGAAGGAGACAGCGCGCCGCACCCGCGCGTTCCAAAGCTTGCGCGTTCTTCCGTTGATGATCATCGGCCGCCGTCGGCAGGGGGATCAGGAGGGCGGGCTTTCCGGCCGCCGCCAGCTCGGCGAGCGTCGTCGCCCCGGCGCGACAGATGACCAGATCCGCGCGCGCCATCTCCTCGGCCATGCGCTCGATGAAGGGGACGACGGTGACGCGATCCTGCAGACCAGCTCGTTCATACGCCGCGCGAACCCATGCGGCATCTCGTTCGCCCGTCTGGTGCGTCACCGTGACCACAAGCGCCGAGGCGCGTTCCCGAAGGCTCGCGAAGAGTCGCGGCAGTGCTTCCACCATGCGCTCGTTGAGCGCGCGCGACCCTTGGCTGCCACCGAAGATGAGCAAGTGGCGCTCGGGAGTGCGCGCCCGACGCTCCCGCGCCAGATCGGGCATCGCGAAGAATTCCGCTCGGACGGGATTCCCCGTCATGCGCGCCTTCGCTCCGAAGAAGGACGCGGCTTCGGGGAAGGCTACTGCCGCCGCGCGTACCAGTGGCGCCAACACGCGATTGGTGAATCCCGGATACGCATTCGGTTCGAGGATGAGCGTCGGAATGCCGGAGAGTGCGGCGATCAGGAGGACCGGGCCGGACGTATACCCCCCAACGCCGATGACGAGGTCCGGACGCCGCCGCCGCACAATCCGCCAGGACTGCCAGAGACTCTTCGGCACTCGCCACAGCAACGTCGCGAGCGCCTGTCGCCACCCCACCCGCTTCAATCCGGCGATCTCGATTCGCTCCAGCTCAAATCCCGCACGCGGGATGAGCGTCGCCTCGAGTCCCCGCGTCGTCCCCACAAACGTCACCTCCGTCGCCGGATCGCGTCGCCGAAAGGCATCGGCGATGGCGAGCCCGGGGAAGAGATGCCCGCCCGTCCCACTCGCGGCGATGAGAATCCTACACATCGTCAGACCTCGCCTGTTGCGCGATGTTGAGCAACACGCCGATTTCCGCCATCGTGATCACAAGCGACGAACCGCCGTAGCTGATGAGCGGCAGTGGCGTCCCCTTCACCGGGAAGAGCCCCACGGCCACGCTCATGTGAGACAAGGCCTGCATGACGATCGTCACGACGATCCCGCTGCCGAGCAACATCCCGAACGTATCGGGGGCGTGCCATGCAATGCGCATCCCGCGCCAGAGAAAGATGCCGAAGGCCAGGACTACAAGGCCCGTTCCTACTAACCCCAACTCCTCGCCAATGTGCGCGAAGATGAAGTCCGTGTGCGGCTCCGGCAAAAAGAAGAGCTTCTGCTTCCCCTGTGCGAAGCCCACGCCCGTGACCCCCCCGCTGCCGAGCGCGATGAGCGATTGGATGGCTTGAAACCCGCTGCCGCGCGGGTCCTGCCAGGGATCGAAGTAGGCGAGGATGCGCTCCCATCGCCAGTTCACATGAGTGATGAGCCAGGCGAGCACGGGAAGCGCGCCTACGCCAAGCACCACTTGATGCCGGAAGGGCACTCCCACGATGAAGAACATCACCAAGAGGACGAGCCCGAGCGAGAGGGCCATACCCAAATCCGGCTCGAACAGGATGAGAACGATCATCGCTCCGGCGACCAGCGCGCACGGCAGGAACGTCAGTTCGAAACGTTTGATGCCGGCCGGGATCCGCCGATCCAAATGCGCGGCCAGAAAGACGATCAGCGCGAATCGCGCCAACTCCGAAGGCTGGAACGAGAGCGCTCCCCAGCGAATCCACCGATGGGCTCCGTTGACCGCGGGGGAGAAGAAGACGGCCCCAAGAAGCAGGAGCGTCCCCACGAGCAATAGGGCCACAATCCGCGGATGCTGATAGAAGTGGTAATCCACGCGCATCGCCACGAGCATGACCGCGAGCGCGAGCGTCGCCCAGATGGCTTGCCGGGCGAGGAAGTGATATTGCGTTCCATAGCGTTCGGCCGCGAGCACGGCCGAGGCGCTGTAGACCATCACGATGCCCAACAGCGCGAGCGCGATGGCGAGCGGGAAGAGCACCTTGTCGCCAATCCGCACCATCTCGCGACTGGGTGCGCGCTCGGCCTCTCCCCACCCGATCGCGAGCTCGCGGGACGCCCGCCGGGACGTCCGACGATACGGTTGCGCCCTCAGCATTCGCTTCTCCTCCCGTCTGGAGGTGTCTCTTCGCACAACATGCGGCGCACCGCCTCCTTGAAGACGCGCCCTCGATGCTCGAAGTTCTCGAACATGTCGAAGCTCGCGCAGGCCGGGGAGAGGAGCACGACGCCCCCAGCCGGAGCGAGCTGTCGAGCCGTTCGCACGGCTTCCTCCACTGTCGCGCAATGCGTCACGGGGGCGATGCCTTCGAGCGCCGCGCGGATCTTCTCCCTCGCTTCCCCGAGCACGAGGACATGCACGACTTTCTCAGCCACCAGGGACCGCAAGCGCGTGAAATCATCGCCCTTGTCTCGTCCGCCGAGGATGAGAACGATTGGCCCCTCGAGCGCCTCAAGCGCCGTGAGCGTCGAAGCGACATTGGTCGCTTTGGAATCGTTGTAATAGTCCACGCCTTCGATCCGCGCGACCCATTCCAGGCGATGTTCGACGCCGGGGAACGCCCGTAGGGCTTCGCGCACGGGTAGGACTTCCGCCAGCGCGAGAAGCGTCGGCTCTTCTCCCGGATGCGCGAGACTCGCTCCGGCAAGCGTCGCCGCGAGCGCCGCCAGCGCGTTCTCGACATTATGCGCGCCGCGAAGCGGAATGTCCGCGCCGCGCGCGACTTCTCGCTCTTGTCCTTCCCATCGGAGGATGAGGCGATCTCCTCGGAGGAAGACGCCGCGCTCCACGCCTTCCGCTACCATCCGATCCGCCTGGCGGCTGAACAACAGCACGCGCGCTCGCGCCCCTTCGGCCATCGCGCGCACTGTCGGATCATCGGCATTCAGCACGGCCCAATCCTCCTCGGTTTGGTTCTGAAAGATTCGGCGCTTGGCGGCGATGTACGCCTCCAGCGATCCATGCCGGTCCAGATGATCCGGAGCGATGTTCGTCACGACGGCGACGCGAGGGCGAAGCGTCTCGGCCAGCTCCAATTGGAAACTGCTCAATTCGGCGACGACGAAGCAGCGGGCATCATGCACCTCCTCGATGACGCGCACGAGCGCTCGCCCGATGTTGCCCCCCACGTGCGCGCAATAGCCGCAGCGCGCGAGCAGATCTCCGATCCACGCCGTCACGGTCGTCTTCCCGTTGGTCCCGGTGATGCCGATCAAAATCCCTCTCAGGAATCGAGCCGCCAGTTCCACCTCGCCGAAGATCGGCACACCCGCCCGACGCGCTTCGTCCAACACGGCGAGCGTCGGCGGCACGCCCGGACTCAGAACGATCGCATCGGCCGCTCGCAGTAGCTCCGGCGGATGAGCGCCGAGCACCACGCGAACGCCCAAAGTGCGCAAGGCTTCCAGAGCCTCTCTCCTGCGTGCGAACTCTTCCTCCCGTTTCACGTCCATCGCGATGACGCGCGCGCCACGACGCGCGAGGAACTCACTCGCGGCCCGCCCGCTCTCACCTAACCCGATCACCACGATGGTTTGGCCCGCAACCTTCATCGCAGTTTCAACGTCGAAAGGCTCAGAAGCGCGAACAAGATCGCGATGATCAGAAATCGAAACACGATCTTCGGTTCCTTCCACCCGATCAACTCGAAATGATGATGCAGCGGCGCCATCTTCAGCAGCCGACGCCCGCGCCCCGAGAGCCGCCGCGTGAGCTTGAAGTAAAAGACCTGCGCCATCACCGAGAGCGCTTCCAGGACGAAGATCCCTCCGATCAGCAAGAGCAACAGCTCTTGCTTGACCATCACGGCGACCGTCCCGATCGATCCGCCGAGCGAGAGGCTGCCGACATCCCCCATGAAGACCTCGGCCGGTGGCGCATTGAACCAGAGGAATCCCAGACACGCTCCTGCGAGCGCGCCACAGAAGACCGTCAGCTCTCCCACCTCCGGCATGTGCTCGATGTTCAAATACCGGGCGAACTCGGCATGCCCGGTCACGTACGTGAAGCCCGTCAGCGCCGCCGTCGTGATGAAGGCGATGCTGATGGCCAACCCGTCTAATCCATCGGTCAGATTCACGGCATTGGAGGAGCCGACGATCACCAGCAGCATGAACGTCAGATAGAGTGCCGCAGGCAGTTCGGGCCGAAAGCGTTTGAAGAAGGGGACGCTGAGGACCAACGAGTAATCGAGTCCGTAGATGAGCGTCAGACCGATTGCCGCGCCGATGGCGCTCTGTGCGAGGAGCTTTTGCCGACCCGTCAACCCGAGCGAGCGCCGCCGGATGATCTTCAGGTAATCGTCCAGAAAGCCGATCGTGCCGAAGAGCAGGAGCGCTACGAGCGCCAACCACACATAGCCATTTCGCAGATTCCCCCACAGGAACGTCCCCACGAGCACCGAGATGATGATGAGCACTCCGCCCATGGTCGGCGTCCCCCGCTTGACCTGATGCAGCGCCGGCCCTTCTTCGCGAATCGGTTGCCCGATCTGATGCTCGCTCAACTTGCGGATGAACCACCCGCCGAGCAGCAGGCTGAGGAGGAGCGCCGTGATGGTGGCATAGGCCGTGCGAAAGGTGATGTACCGAAAGACGTTCAGCGGATCGAGCCATGGATGAAACTGCTCGTGATACCGCGTGTACAAGACCTCGTACAACAAGTAGCGGAGCATGCCGCCTCACCTCGTCGCCTCACGCTGTAAAGTCGAACGCGCGCCGCAGCACCTCAATGGCGCGCTCCATGCCCACGGCGCGCGACCCTTTGACGAGGATCACATCGCCGGTTTGGGCGTGCATCGAGAGCCACTGCCCGGCCTCTTCCGGCGTCTCCAGGAAGAACGCCGCTTCCATTCCCGCCGCGCGCGCGCCTTCGACCAGTTCGCGCGCCAAGCCGCGCACGCCGATCAGGATGTCAATCCCGAGGCGCGCGATCTCCTGCCCACACTCTCGATGGAAGGCGGCGGCGCGCTCGCCCAGCTCCAGCATCTCTCCGGCGACGACCAGACGTCGTCGCGCCTCTGCGACCTCGCACAACGTTCGCACCATCTCCAGAAGCGAACGCGGATTCGAATTGTACGAGTCGTCAATGACGACAAATCCCTGCGGGAAGCGCACGATCTCTCCACGTCGCGCATAGGGCGTGACCGTCGCCAGCGCCTCGGCAATGACCGGCAGCGGCACGCCGCAGACTTCGGCCACCGCCGCCGCCGCCAAGATGTTCATGAGCTGATGTCGCCCAAGAAGTGGCGTTCGCACCCCCACCTCCCCCGAAGACGTCTGCAGCGTGAACTGCATGCCCTCCAGGCCGAGCGCGCGAATGTCCCGAGCGCGCACGTCCGCCTCGTGCTCGATCCCGAAGGTTCGCACAGCGATCGGGCGTCGCTCGCGCATCCGCGCGACCAGGGGATTATCGGCATTCAAAACTGCAATCCCATCTTCGGGAAGAGCATCCACGAGCTCTGCTTTCGCCTCAGCAATGGCTTCCACCGAGGGGAAGAACTCCAGATGCACGGCGCTCACCGTCGTCACGACGCCGATCGTTGGGCGCGCGATCGTGCTGAGGTGCGCGATCTCCCCCGGGGCGCTCATGCCCATCTCCAGGACGGCGTAGTGGAACTGTTCGGGCGATGCGCTTTCGGCGATCAGACCTAGCAGCGAGAGCGGGAGGCCATAAGCGTTGTTGTAATTGCCGATGGTCTTGATCACTCGATATCCGCCGGCTTCCAACAACCGCGCCACCAGCTCCTTGGTCATCGTCTTCCCCGAGCTGCCCGTGATGCCGATGACCGGTCGCCCCCATCGCGCGCGCACGATGCGCGCCAGCTCCTGCAAGGCCCAGAGCGTATCCCGAACACGAATCAACCGCTGCGGCGGCACGTCGGCCGGAAGTTCCGAGACGACGGCCGCACACGCGCCCTTCTTGAGCGCCTCGCGCACGAAGGCATGACCATCGCGCACGCGCCCTTTGATGGCGAAGAACAACTCCCCGGAGCGAATCGTGCGCGAATCGATCGAGAAGCCGCGCGGCTCCTGCTCGGCGATCTCCGACGCTGGCGACATCGCTCCCCAAATCTCGGCCATCTCCTTGAGCATCATCGGACCTCGTTCCTCCCGCTTCCGAAACGTTCCTTCAAGGCCGCGCGTGCGACTTCGCGATCGTCAAATGGGATGATGCGATCCTTGAGCACCTGATAGGTCTCGTGTCCTTTGCCCGCGATCAAGACGATGTCTCCGGGCTCAGCCAACGCGATCGCCATCCGAATGGCCTCGCCGCGATCCACGATCTTCAAGTACGGCGTGCTCGTGCGCATGAGCCCCACTTCGATCTCCGCGAGGATGGCCTCCGGGTCTTCCGAGCGCGGATTGTCCGACGTCACGATCACCAGATGCGAGAGCGCGCCGGCGGTCTCCCCCATCGGTGCGCGCTTGCGCCGATCGCGGTCGCCGCCGCACCCGAAGACGGTGAGAAGACGCCCTTCGCTTGAGAGCGCGCGCCGCAGATCGTGCGCCGTGTGCAACAGGTTCCTCAGCGCATCCTCCGTATGTGCGTAATCCACCAGGACCAGCATCGGATGCTCGGGCTCGGAGACGACCTCAAATCGCCCCGGCACCTGAGGACAAGCTTCGATCCCCTTCGCGACGATCTCCAGCGAGAAGCCAAGCGCTATCCCAGTCGCTACGGCGGCCAGGATGTTCCGAACGTTCGGACGCCCCAGCAGTCGGGAGCGCAGCTCCACATCCCCCTGCGGCGTCCGCACCGTGAGGCGCGTCCCTTCGAGAGAGAACACGACGCTCCCGGCCGAGACCTCGCCGGATGTCTCGCCATAAGTGAGCACGCGTCCGCGCGAGACGGCTACCAGATCCGCCGCGCGCGGATCCTCAGCGTTGAGGATGGCGATCTCCGGAGCTCTCCCCAGCGTGCCATCGAAGAGCTTGCGCTTGGCCGCGAAATACGCCTCCATCGTACCGTGAAAGTCCAGATGCTCGGGAGTGAGGTTGGTGAAGACGGCGACCGTGAATTCGCACCCGTGCACGCGCTTGAGTTCGAGGGCGTGCGAGGAGACCTCCAGCACGGCATACCTACATCCGGCTTCGACGGCGCGCCTTAAGAAGCTTTGGATCTCGGGCGCTTCCGGCGTCGTACGCTCGGCCGGGATCTCCTCGCTCCCGATCTTATACGTAGTCGTCCCCAAGCGCGCCGATCCTTCGCCCGCTGCCTGAAGCACGGCATCAATTAAGTAGGTCGTCGTCGTCTTGCCGTTCGTTCCGGTCACTCCGATGAGCGTGAGGGCGCGCGAGGGGTGGTCGTAAAAAGCCGCGGCGAGTTCGGCCAAGGCGCGTCGCGCGTCCTCGACCTGCAGCCACGCGCGCGGGAAGTCCGGAGGGCAAGGATCCTCGGAGACGATGGCCACAGCTCCGCGCGCGAGGGCTTCGGGGATGAATGCATTCCCATCCTGCTGAAAGCCGCGAATCGCGACGAAGAGACTTCCCGGTACGACCCGTCGCGAATCATACGCGATGGCCCTCACCTGGTCTTCGAGCGGCCCGAAGGCCAAAGCCTTCGTCGCTTCGACTGCTTGTCGCACCGTCCAACTCATCGTCTCGTGATTACTGAAACTGCACGCGGCACGTCGTCCCGCGAACGACCAGCGTCCCGGCGGCCGGTTCTTGTCGCACAGCTCGCCCCGATCCGGATACGATCAAGCGTAGACCGATTCGCGCGCACTGTTCCGTCACGGCACGGATCCCCTGGCCGCGAAAATCCGGCACGCGCACAAGCGGGAGGGCTTCCTTCGTCCTCCCCGCCGAAGCAACCGCTCGCGCGAGGTCCCGCCCGGGGAGATCGCGCTGGGCGGGAGGCAGCGAAGAGAAGCGCAGCGCTTCGTCCTTCCCCTCTTCCGCAATCCCCAATCCTATCTCCCCCTCCGTTCCTTCCGAAGCGAAATTCGTGCGCATGGCCAGCAGAGGACGTCCTTCCTGCCGATCCGGTGGCACGTTGAGCGCATGAAGAGCCACTTCGGCGATCCGCTTGAAGACGGGAGCAGCCACTTCTCCTCCCGTGTACTTCGGGCGCGGGCGATCCAGCGCTACCAGAACGACGACACGCGGATCGGCGACCGGCGCGAAGCCGGCGAACGAGGCGACGTATCGCGTCCGCGAATATCGGCGCGTGCGCGGATCGAACTGCTGCGCCGTTCCGGTCTTGCCCGCGGCCGAATATCCCGATAACTGGGCGAGCTGTCCCGTCCCTCGCTCGACGACCCCTTCCAGCATCTGGGCGAGCGCGCGCGCCGATGCCGGGCTCAAGATGCGGCGCCGCTCGGGTTGGGCGCGCTTGACCACCGTCCCATCGCGGGAGCGTACGGCCCGCACCAGATGCGGCTGCACCCAAACCCCCTCATTTGCGATCGCCGCCATCGCGGCGGCCATCTGCAACGCAGTCACCCCGATCTCCTGCCCAATGGCGATGGCGCCAACCGAAACCGGCGTCCACCGCCGCATAGGCCGCACGATCCCACGCGCTTCTCCGGGAAGTTCCACTCCCGTGCGCCGACCGAAGCCAAAGCGCTCGATGTACTGCGCCAATCGTTCGGCTCCCACGCGCAGCGCGATCTGAATCGTCCCGACGTTGCTCGACTGTTCGAGCACCTCGCGCGCCGTCAGTCGGAAGAAGGGGCGATGGTCGCGAATCGTGTGCCCAGCCAAGACGATGCGTCCCCCCAGGCATTCGATCACCTCATTCGGACGAAGCAAGCCCTCCTCCAAAGCGGCGGCGAACGTCACGATCTTGAAGACCGATCCCGGTTCATAGAGATCGCGGATCGCCCGGTTGCGTCGCGCCTCTTCCGGCGCCTTCGCGAACGCATTGGGATCGAACGTAGGGACGTTCGCCAGCGCCAGGATCTCGCCCGTCTTCGGATCCAGCACGATGGCGACGCCGCTGTGCGCCCGCGTCCGGCGAACGGCCTCCCGCAGCTCTCGCTCCACATGGAATTGAATCGTGGCGTCGAGCGTGAGGAGGAGATCGTGCCCGCGGGCGACCGGTCGCTGCGTCCGCTCATAAGTGCGCCCACGCGCATCACGATAGACGAAGACCGTGCTCTCCTCGCCGCGAATCTCGCGATCGTACGCGAACTCGATGCCCTCCAATCCGACCTCATCAATGCCCGCATAACCGAGCACGTGAGCCGCCAACTCCCCATTCGGATACGCGCGTTTGTTCTCGGTCACGAAGTGAATACCCGTGAGCCCGAGCGCTTTGACGGCCGTCGCCTCCTCGGGCGTGACCTTGCGCTTCACCCAGACGAATTCGCGCCGCTCCGAGAGCCGTTCTCGCAGCGCCACCGGATCCAAGCGCAGGATGCGCGCCAGTTCCCGCGCCGCGCGCTCCACATCCTCGATCTCCACCGGGACGGCGAAGATCGAGGGCGCTTCCACGCTCTTGGCCAGTTCGCGCTCCGCGCGATCGTAGATCGTCCCCCGCACCGCAGTGACGCGAATCATCCGTCGCTGCTGCCGATCCGCCTGCGCGCGCCATTGTTCGTGCTGCGCGACCTGCACATGGAGGAGACGACCGCCCACCAGCAACCCCCACACGGACAAAAGCCCCGTCAGTTGAGCGAGGCGTCGTCGAATCGTCTTCTTGTAGAGCTCGCGCTTGATCACGGCTCGCCTTGCTTAGATGGCCTCCTTCGTTTCGACGTCGGGTTCTCCGCCGTCACATCGCTCGGTCGCTCCACCGACGCGGCCCCTTCGTCCGGCCTCGCGCCTTTCGACGGAGCTTCGCTCTCATTCTCCGAGGTCTCCGAAGCCACCGGGGCGCGCGGCCCTGCGGACGGCGGCGACTCTTCACCGGCGATCTCACCAACTGATCTCACCGGCTTCGCGCGAAGGCTCCGGCGAGCAGTCCGCGCGCTCTCGGCCCGTGAGCTGGATCGCGGCGTCGAGACGCCGAGGGAAACTCTCGGCTCTCCAGAGACGCGTTCGGGATCCCCTGAAAGCGGCGCGCGAAGGTCGCTCGTACGCGGTGGAGCGCCTTCCCGCCCCACGACGATCACTTGCGAGGGATCGGGACGAATGAGCCCCAATCGCCGCGCCAACGGCTCGATCACCTGCGGCGACCGATAGTAAGCGCGCTCCGATTCGAGCTGTCGCTTCAAAGCCTCCAGTCGCTCGCGCTCGCGTACCAGTTGATTCAAGCGATAACCATATCGCAGCGCTTCGACATGCTGCCACGTCGCCAGGATCAGCGAGAACGCGACAACACCCACCACACCAAGCACGAGGATCACTCGAGAGATGGCCTTCGGCTCCCCCCGTTGGGGAATCGGTCCGTTCTGCACGCGCAAGGGCACGTGTCGGGTCATCTCTCCCTCCTTCGCTTCGACGTCTTCACCCAGGCGAATCGCGCTCAAGGGCTCGCCGCACGAGCGAGCACCTGATCCTCGGAGACTTCTCTCGACATCGGACATCGAACGCCCGCGCGAAGCTTCGCACTACGCGCTCGCGGATTCTCCCGCACCTCCGCTTCGCTCGGTCGAATCGCCCGGCGCGTGAGCAGGACGATGCGGCGCGCCGCCCCACATTGCGGGCAGGGTTCGGCTTCCCGCCGCACGGTCCATCGTGTACAGTCGCAGCGCCCGGTATGGAAGCGCAACCGGTGCTTGATCACTCGGTCCTCCAGCGAATGAAACGAGATGAGGACCAATCGTCCGCCAGGCGCGAGCCGCTCGATCGCCGCATCCAGGAAGTCCTCCAGCCCCGACAGTTCCTCATTAACGGCAATCCGTAAGGCTTGAAACGTGCGCGTCGCCGGGTGGATGCGCGTCGTTCGCCGCCCGCCCACCGCACGCACGACGATCTCCGCTAACTCCATCGTCGTCCGAATCGGCCGCTGCGCGCGCGCGCGAACGATCGCTCGCGCGATCCGCCGCGCCGCGGGCTCCTCACCATATCGGAAGATGAGATCCGCCAGATCGCGTTCGCTCAGCGTGTTCACCAGATCGGCCGCCGTCACCGTCCGCCGCCGATCCATGCGCATGTCGAGCGGCCCCTCGAACTGGAAACTGAATCCGCGCTCGGCTCGCTCCAGTTGCAGCGACGAAACGCCCAGGTCCACGAGGATGCCCTCGACCGTCGAAAGACCCTGCCGCGCCAGGATCTCCGCCAAGTGCTTGAAGTCATCGTGAACGGGGACGAAGCGATCGCCATACGGTCGCAGCCGCTCTCGCGCCAGCGCCAGCGCCTCTTCGTCCCAATCAATCCCAATCACGCGCACATGCCCCGAAGCGCGGAGCAACGCTTCCGCATGCCCTCCGGTCCCTACCGTGCAGTCCACGATCGTCCCGTCCAAACACGGACGTAGCAGCTCGACGACCTCGCGCACGAGTACCGGACGATGCCACGCGCGCGCCGCGTCGGGATCAGATCCCCAACTTGGCAATGGCTGCCGCATCTTCCTTGGTGAAGATTCCAAGCTGCGCCTCGAATTTCTCCAGGTTCCACACCTGGAGGTAGGTGATGTAGCCCAAGACCGCGACCTCGCCGTTCAATTCGGCTTTCGCCCGAAGCGGTGGATGGATCAGAATCCGCCCTTGTCCATCCATCGTCGCCTGCCGCCCGTAAAAGTTCGTCACCCGAAGGAATTTCTCCTTCACCGGATCCATCTCCGGCAGTTGGGCGAGCCGTTGCTCGATCTTCTCCCATTCCGGCAAGGGATAGAGCCGGACATGATCGCCATCTAAGCTCGTGACGAAGAACTCCGAGCCATACTTTTGCAGGATGATGTCGCGGAAGGCGGCCGGGATCTTGATTCGTCCCTTCTCATCAATTCGCGTCGTGTAGTTCCCGCGTAACATCCCTAATCTCCAGCTACTTCCCGCGATCTCTTAAAGTTGAGCTTTAGCTTTCCATCCCGGCCTCCGGCTCGCGAACCACTTTAGTCCACTTTAGTCCACCTCGCGTATGCTACGGAAAATGGGCCGCAGTGTCAAGGAGAAAGTGCGGGCGGGGTCGGCCATGGGTAGGTCTATGCGGCAGCCTCAATCCCAAGAGCTATTCCCGACCAGGGAGCCGAACGCCCAGGCACTGATTCGGCAGGCACCTTTTGAGACACCGAAGCCGTTCGCTCCATTGAAGGTGAGCTTCATTCGGGTGAGTCAAGGCCGACTTTTTGCGAGGCCAACTAAGCAGCGTAGGCGAGGGCCATCCAGACTCGCTGGCCGTAAAAGCGATTGGGGCTTGACAGACAGTATAATGCCGGACCGTCAGGAAAGATCTTTGGGGAGGGATGACCATGAGGGAGCGGTCAAGCGCCGAGTTCGGCCTATCTTGATCCTTGTCATCGCCCTGATGGTCCCTTGGCCAGGTCCCCCGCCTTCCAGAGCGAGATGGACCTTGTTTGCTCAGACGGACGTTGGAAACTTTGGAAAGAGGGTTGAAAGCTTAAGTGGCGAGTTGCTCTCAAAAGGAGCCCTGCAAGGCGTGGAAATATGCAGCGAACATGTCAAATTACTCACTCTGGCGAGTCAGGAAAGAGATCGCTTCCTGGAGATGGCTTTCAGCAATCCTGACTTCGTTAAGATGATGGGCGTCCTGCAAAGAGGTGGTTTTATTGCTTTCACCAATGCGACCAATGCCGTACAGGTATGGCTATTAGGCGAATATATGCGAACTGTGCTCTACGTCCCTCATCAGGCTAAAGATGGAACTCTTGCCCATGCTGTCTTTGGAATCGAAAAGGACGGGATGCACTGGACTGGAGGGGTGCTGTCTCAGAAAGGGGACATAAAGCTATTGACAGTTAGAGGGGGAATCGTACAACCACTTCGGGATAACCTATCTGAGGCGTTACTGGAACAGTGCGACTGTAGACGTTCGTGTAATGTCATTTGCGGTATACTTTGTGGTGGGTTATGTGGGCTGGGATGCGGATTGGCTTGTCTCCTCATTTGTGGAGTAGTCAATGTTTGCTGCGGAATAATTTGCGGGACCATTTGCGGAGCAGCTTGCGGTGGTGGATGTGCTCTTGGCTGCGATTATATTTGTAGTCGGGTTTGCTAAGGGGAACTATGGGATCTAGGGATTGGCGTTCCATTGGGTTAGTAACTTTCGTGGGGGCTACGGCGTTCCTTTTAGGAAGTCTTGTGGTCTCTTACTTCTTAACGGGTAGTTTTCGTGTAGCAGGAGCGATCGCAGTGAGCGGAGCCGTATCCTTTGGCCTTGTATATCTGGTCGTGCACTTTCGGTCGCGACGGCATCAGGGCAAGTAACCTGCCAATCTCTTCTGATTGACTCGCGGTAACTCGAAGTGTGGCTTCCAGCGATAGTGGGTGGCTATCTCACCTATGGTGCGTCGGGCCCAACTGGCGGCGATCTGATCAGCCTCGCCGAGCCGGCTTTATAACATCTGGTGAAGCTTGTTCAGAACCTCAACCTACCTCAAGTTCATCGAGCAGCTCCTCCCAATGAGGAGGGTGGTCCATTTTTTGCGTGCCATCAACACCTGTTGGGGGACCGCTTGCCTTTGGCCTATGGGCATCTCTTTAGATATGATTTGTGCTGTGGCGTTCATCGGATGTTAGCTCTCTCTCTTGGAGGAGAACCGATGAGACGTGAAGCCTTTGCGCTTTTGGTCATCAGCTTCCTGTGGGCTTCAGGGAGCGTTCTTCTGGCGTCGCCGAGGCAGGACGCGAGGGAGGAGGTTCTTCGCTTCTCCGGGTTTTATCCGTTACTGAACAAGCGGGTGAGATTTGAAGCTCGCGCTCGTCCGAGCGAAATCGTCGCGCGCGTCGAGGGACTCAGGCTCGATGATCTATTCGTCGTGCGCAGCCAAGGTGATGAGTTGAGCATTTCCGCTGGCTACGTCTCGGGACATTTGGCAGCTCTCTTTCAGAATAAGCTCGACATTAAACCGCTTCCGCCCTCCTGCGTGTACGTGGAGGGGACGACCGTGAATGTGCGACGTCCTGAGGAGATCGAGGGGATCGCTTTCTTCGACCTAACGGTTCCAAAAGGCGTTCGCGTTCACCTCGTGTGGAATGAACAAAGCCTGCTTCGCGCGCGGTTGAGCGAGCCCATCGCCCTTCGTGGGGGGGCCATCGAGTTGGGACCGCGAAACCCCGCTGAGACGATGCTCCGAACGCTCTTCGGTAGAAACGTCCCGGACGTGCTTCGACCATCCTCCCCAGATCACCCCTACGTTGTGTCTTTTCGACGGCTGACGATTCGCAAGAGGGTGCCGGTGAAGATTCCGAGTGGAGAAAGGCTCGTCGTCTCTCTTTTGATCAATGCCGATGGAATGGTCGCGCGCGTTGTTCCGTTAGAGCCAGAAGTCCCCACTCCCGAAGTAGAGCAGGCTTTGCGCCAGTGGGAGTTCGAGCCCTTCGTCTACGATGGGCACGCGGTTCGGGTGAAGACGCTCGCCGTCATCCGGTGAAGCGCTGCGTTCGTCCTGTTTTTCCGAGAGCGGGCTGAGCGCGAGATGACCCTAGAGCTTGTGGATCCTCGCGCGACTCTTCGTGGCGAGCTAAAAAGGATCGCTCACGGGGAGATCACAATTGGTTCCTCGATCAAGCGAGGCGTGAGCTCTCGATCAATGGGCACATATCGGCTTCCCCCTGCGTGGGAGTTACATGCCCACTTTCGCGGGACCTTCTCGATCCCAATCGCGTAAATCGTGAGCTGCCCTTTGCTGTCCAGGTGGAGGCGGAGGAAATTCTTGTAGTCTTCGATCCGGAGTGCGGAGAACGCTTCATTGGCATGCTGCCCGAAGATGTTGAGCGAAAGCAGCAGGTACATTCCCATCACGAATGATCCCACCAACCATCCTCCCGCGAACGTCAATGCGGAGGTCGTTAAGAGGTAGCAGAGCGAGGTGGGGAACCCCCAGAGCCGAACGCTCATGCGATTCGCTATCCATGCCAGGAGCAAAGCCGCCAGCAGATGCGCCAACGCGTGAACGATCCCGGCGATCCGGCATCTCCAGAGCATGCGGCACACCTTCCTCCATATTTCGCGGATCCTCCCTCTGATGCCCACGTGGATGATGCGGCTTTCCGTCACCTCGTCCGAGCGGGTGAAGAGAGCGAATAGGCCAAGGATGAGAAGCAGCCATGCGATGGCCGAAGGTTTGCTGAGCAGTTCGCGGAGCGAGCCGATTACGACCGGCCAGGCGTTCCTCGCCGTCACTTCGAACTCGAAAAGCCGGTGCGGCATGATCCAATTCAAGAGCGTGTAGGTGATCCCCGGCAGAAGCCCGAACTTACAGTTCAGGAACGGAAAACCGAGGTTCCTCCAGCTGAGGCGGCGCGATGCCTTTCGGTCGGGGAATTCGGCGACGGGGCGGAAACATGCCTGCCCATAGCGGATCCGATCCACGTTGGGACCGTGAGTTGGATGAAGGAAAGCGCCGCCTCCTCCGGCGATGATGAGATGGGTTTTCGAGCCATCTTCGGCTTCGTGCTCATGTCGCCGATAGTGGTGGATGTCTCCCGATAATCGAAGGACGATGTGCGCCCCTCTTGGCTTAAGGATCTTCCGCTCAAAATACTCTAGGTTCGCCGCGGCTTTGATACCGTAGATCCAATCGGGCTTGGGCGTGCAGAGGATGGCGCGATCTCCCGGCTTCATTTGTAAGGCGACAGTTTGAAAGTACTCGAGTTGCAGAGCGTCAATGTCGGCTTCGAGCTGAATATCAACGCCGAGAAGCCACCAGCCGTGTGGGAGTTTGAGGGCGAAATAACTGCGCGTCTGCGGGAGTTGCCATCCGCCAATCCAGCGGGGCGGGGTCTTCTGGCAGAACAAGCGCGTGAAGCTGACCAGTCCGTCGTACCAATCGTGGTTGCCCGGGATGGCGAAGAGGTGTGGGTGCGGAGGACTTGACCACGGAAACGCTGCTTCATACGGAGCGATGAGTCGTCGTTCGTACTCCTCCCGGCTCGCCGTGGGGTAGACCTCATCGCCGCCCATGACGCAGATGTCGCCGCGCCGCGTTTCGATCTCCTCGCCGTGTGGGCGTTTCACGCGCAGCTTCTCCTGCGCCAAGAGATAGGCCACCGCGTACGTCGAGTTCCATCCATCGCCCAGATCGGCGACGAAATCTATCCATAGCTCCTGTCGGTCGCTGTAATCGAACACCCCCTGTTTCTGGGAAAGGGCTGCCAGCATGATCCGGGCATCAGCTCGAGAACCCAATGCCTGCGCGGTGATGACCTGAATCCCCGTCTTGAGGAGCTGGAGCGGATCATACCATCTCACCATCTCAGGTTTTGGTGATGTCTCCTGAGAGCCCGACATCAGCGATCCTCCTCTCGATGCTTCTACGTGATCCCCATTCTATCATAGCGGTGGAGTGGGTTCTCCCAAGTCTGGGACAGGTGGGCTTGCGGGCGACAGAATCTGGCGGTCGCTTCGGGAGCCGACGCAAAGAGCGGTTCCGCCTCAAATGTTGCATGCGTGAGAAAAATGCCCATGCCCGCGTGGCGGGGATCCCTCGCCTCCCCTTTAGCATGACGCGGGTATGCTTCAGGAAGCTCGTGTGGTTCGCACACGGAGCCTCCTGCGGTGTGCGAGTCTCATTCTTGAGCGGTCCCCGCAAGGGGCAGCTCGACGATGAAGCGGCTGCCGCGGCCGAGTTCGCTCTCAACCCAGATGCGGCCTCCGTGCGCCTCGACGATCCATCGGCTGATGGCGAGGCCAAGGCCGGCTCCGGTCGTCTCTCCCGAAGGGCGGCGATAGAAGCGCTCGAAGATATATGGGAGGTCTTCTTGGGAGATCCCGCACCCGGTATCTTCGACTTCCACGCGAGCGCGCGTCTTTGTGCGCTCCATTCGGAGCGCGATGCGTCCACCCGGGGGCGTGAACTTGAGCGCGTTATCGAGGAGGTTGAGGAACAGCTGTCGAAGGCGCTGCGGATCGCCGCGAACAAGGAGCGGCTCCCCGGACTCTTGGAGCGTGAGATTGAGGCGGCGCGTTTCGGCGATGGGACGCACCTGCTCGATGACGTCACGGCAGATCGCATCGAGCGGCAGCGGAGCGAAATTCAAGACGAGGCGTCCGCTCTCGGAGCGAGAGAGAAGCAATAGATCATCGGTTAGCTTACTTAATCGGAGGACCTCTTCCAGGCAGCGGCGGAGGACGTGGCGATACTCCTCGGCGGAACGCTCGCGGCGGAGGGCGATCTCCAAATCCGAGCGAAGGATAGCCAGCGGCGTGCGCAGTTCATGCGAGGCGTCATCGGTGAAGCGCCGCTCGCGCTCGAAGGCCTCATCCAGGCGGGCGATCATCTGATTGAACGTGTCGGCCAGGCGGGCGAGTTCATCCCGCGAGGGAGGGACTTCGACGCGTTCCTTAAGGTTACGCGCGGTGATCGCGCGCGCCGCGCGCGTGAGGCGATCGACGAGACGGAGTGCTCGCGTCGCCAGGAGCAGGCCTCCGAGGCTCGCCACGACCAGAGCGAGCGCCGTCGTGACGAGCAGCGTCCTCAAGAGCTTCCGCTCCGCGCGCCGAATGTCCTCGGTGACGTAACCGGCGCGGAGGAAGTATTCCACCTCTCCGCGCGCGTTCAGAACGCGCCAGGTGACGACGCGTATGGCGCGGCCATCGCGAGTGCGCGCGTCTTCGCCGATGGGGATGCGGCTCTTTCGGGCGCGCTCGAGGGTCTCCGGGTGAAGGGGCACGCGATCGGTTTCCGAAGTGGCGGCGACATCAGCCACTTTTCCCTCCGGAGTGATCAGCTCGATGAACGCGGGCGCGATGGCGAGCCGTTCCGTTCGGGATCCCGGGAATTCTCGCCCCTCTTCAAGGGCGCGCAGCTGCGCCTCAATGAGTTGCACCTGTTCGCCGAGCGACGCGTCCACGGCGCGACGCAGGCTGTGGGACAGGTACAGGTGCGCGATCACGGCGGAGGCGGTGAGGACGATGGCCATCAGGCTCACGTACCAGAGGGTCAGCTTCGTTCGGAGTGAGAGCGTGCGCCAGGTTCTCATAGTTCGGGAGGCAAGTGGGAGCGGCTCACTTCCGAAGGGAAGGGAGACCGATGTGAATATGCGCACCGGTGGAGGAGCCAGGGATTTCGTCGCTGAAGGCGATGTAGGGGATTCCACGCTGCGCCAGATATTCGATCACCCAGCGTCCTTGTTCGCTCTCCGGATGTAGGGCGATGTCCACGCGCCCGCGGTGGTCCAAGCCCAAGCGGTGATGCGTCGGCGTTTGCCCGAACGCGCTGATGGGCAAGGGAAGGCCGAAGCGTCGCTCGTAGGCGCGCATGAGGGCGGCAAGATCGCTCATTGTGAAGCGACCTTGTCCGTAAGAGCGTGCGACGCGCACGAGGGCGCGCGCGACTCGGTGCTGTTGGCGCTCGCGTTCGGCAGCTCGCTCGGCATATTCTCTCGCGCGCGCGAGGGCTTCTCGAGCCAAGCGTTCGACCTCTTGAGCAGCCGCCAGCCGCGCGCGTGCCGTTTGGGCTTCCAATTCGGCCCATTCGACATCACGGCGGGCGACAAGCCCGCGAGCGTAAAGCGCGCGCAGGCGTTCGACCTTCTCCTCCGCCTTTTGCGCCTCTTCCTCGGCCGCGCGAAGCGCGGTGCTCGCGTGCGCCCAATTCGCTTCCGCGCGCTGAAGCTCGGGCACGAGGGGAGCCGATGAGGACGGCGACTGCGCATGCAGAGGTGAAAGCAGAAGGAGAACCCCAAGGAACGCGCGCGCGCTCCTTGAGCCCGTCTCTCTTGAGCGCCATTTCGTCATCTTGCGTCAGCGAGTCATTGTACGGGGTCGCGGGAGCCTTCGGCAATCCGGATCACGCCACCGCGCGATCCGGCCGCACAGTGTTCTTCAATTGCGTCCAGAAGCTCAACCGATATTGCAGGAGGACCTTATGCACCTGGCGAGGTGTGACATCGCCGATGGTCTCGCTGATCAAGAGATGAAGGCCTTTCTCCGGAGGCGCCTCGCGTTTCAAGTACTCTTGGTAGATGGAGAGGATGGCCGCGCGCTGGGCCTCGCTCACGTCCGGTTCGGTGTCCAGCGCTTTGCGCCACTCGTGGAGCTTTTCGAGCCACCACCAGATGCGGCCGGGATCAAGCCTCAACTCAGCGGCCGCACGCTCGACGATCGCGCGCGCGTCGTCTTGTCCGGCGAGGATCTCGCGCCAGTAAATCTTCTCGATCTCGAAGTTCGTTCGGCGCAAGCGCTCTCGATGAAGATAGTTCTTCACAGCCTCGGAGACGAGCGCATAGGGCAATCGCAGCTCTCGCGCGATCACCTTGCGGCGTCCTTCGGGCGGGCGCTCGCCGGATGCGAGCATCGCGCGATAGCGTTCTTCGACTTGTCGGCGCTGCTCCGGGGTGAGCCTCTTCGGAGCGGGTGGCACGGCTTTCCGACGAGCCCGTCTTCTTCGCCGGACGGCGCGGCGTGGGAGTTTCTGTTCGCTCCTTTGGAACGGTTGACGCTTCGTCGTTCGTTGCGCGGCGGGGAAGAGTGGGCGATCCGGAAGCACCCCCCATTGGTCTGGACCCGAAATCGTCGGGCGGCGTAGCGAACGCGGACTCGCCGAAGGAGAACGGGAGGCCGCCGAAGCGCGCCTCTCGCGAAGTCCGGGTACGACCTTCTTCTGTTCGCGGGGGAATCTCTCTGAAGGGGGGACTTCTGTCGCGTCGAAGGGATATCGGGCGCGATCCTCGGAGCGTCCATCGGACGTGGTGCCTTTTTTGATCAACCGGGCACGGGGCGATCGCTCTGGCGGTTTGCTCATACTGTGCCTCCACGCGCGCTCTCTTCGGATGACCCGCCTTATGATAGCACTTCCCCGTGATGAAGACCAAGCCGAAATTCCGCGCCGGGAACGATCGGCGTTTGGTCCCACTCTTGCCAGTGCTTTCCGAGATCGGCCACAATGTACGAGCGATCGTTAAGGGGGCCAGCATGAGCGTTCACGAAGATCGTGGCGTGATCCTGGAAACACAGCCGGTCGGCCCGTTCTGGATGAATACCTATGTCGTCGGATGCGCGCGAACGCGAGAGGCGATCATCATTGACCCCGGGGATGAGCCCGAGGTCATCCTTGGTTTCCTCGCGCGGCATCAGCTCGTGCCGAAGTACATCCTTTGCACGCACGGGCATGTGGATCATGTCGGGGCGGTCGCGGAGGTGAGAGCCGCCACGGGGGCACCCGTCTGCCTGCATCCAGAGGACTTCTTCCTCTACGAGCGCATGGTCGAATGGGGGGCGCTCTTTGGCCTGCGCGTCCGACCGGGGCCGACTCCCGATCATTGGCTCTCGGATGGGGAGGAGTTGTGCTTTGGGGAGCATCGGATTCGGGCCATTCATACCCCAGGGCACACGCCGGGGGGGATGTCGTTCCTTCTGGACGATATGCTCTTTGCGGGCGATACGCTGTTTGCGGGATCGGTGGGCCGAACGGATCTGCCCGGCGGCTCTTGGCCGACGCTCATGCGCTCCATTCGGGAGAAGCTCTTGCCGCTTGGGGATCACATTCGCGTCTATAGCGGTCATGGACCGATGACGACGCTGGGGCGAGAGCGTCGCACGAATCCGTTTTTGCAGGGGGGAGGGCTATGATTGATTTCCGATTGACGGAAGAGCATCTGGCGGTGGAGAAGATGGTGCGCGAGTTCGCCGCGCGTGAGATTGCGCCGCGCATCAAGGAGCTGGACGAGAAGGGGGAGACCGATCCGGCGATCCTGCGGAAGATGGGGGAATTGGGCCTCTTGGGCATCTGTATTCCGGAGGAGTACGGCGGAGCGGGTTTCGATTACATCGCGCTGGGCCTCGCGTGCGAGGAATTGGAGTACGTGGATACGGCGTTTCGCGTCCCGATGTCCGTCCATGTGGCGTTGAATTCCCTGACGTTGCTCGCGTGGGGAACGGAGGACCAGAAGCAGCGGTATCTCGTCCCTCAAGCGAAGGGGGAGAAGTTGGCGACCTATGCGCTGACCGAGCCTAATGCCGGCTCCGATGTCGTCGGGATGCAAGCGACGGCCATTCGGGATGGCGACTTCTACATCCTCAACGGGGAGAAGGTGTGGATCAGCCTGGCGGATATCGCTGACCACTTTCTGGTCTTCGCCTGGACGGATGTGGAGAAGAAGAAGGTTCGGGACCATTCGGGCATCTCCGCGTTCATCTTGGAACGGGGGATGCCTGGTCTGACGACGGGCACGATTCACGGCAAGCTCGGCATTCGCGCGGGCAATACCGGGTGGATCTCCATGCAGGACGTGCGCGTGCCCAAGGAGAATCGGCTCGGATACGAGGGCGAGGGCTTTAAGATCGCGATGTTCGCGTTGGATCAGGGGCGGTACACGGTGGCCGCGGGGGCGACCGGGCTCATCCGCGCCTGTCGCGATGCATCGGTGCGATATGCGTTGGAGCGGCGGACCTTCGGCCGGCTCATCGGCGAACATCAGTTGGTCAAGGAGATGCTCGCCGAGATGGAGGCCGATTATCAAATCTGCCGGCTGCTGTGGCTGCGCGCCGGGTGGATGAAGAACGTGGGGCTGCGCAACACGCGGGAGACATCGCTGGCCAAATGGATCGCGACCGTCGCCAGCGAACGAGCGGCCTCCAATGCCGTACAGATTTACGGAGCCTACGGCTACTCGAACGAGTATCCGGTCGAGCGGTTCTATCGCAATTGCAAGGGCGCGGTCATCTACGAGGGGACGCGCGAAATCCACAAGCTCATTCAAGCGGACTACCTCTTGGGGTTCCGCACGGATAAGCCCTTGCGGTGCACGCTCCCACCGTGGGAACCGAAGGCAGCGAAGTGATGTGGTGACGGGCGGCCGTGGCGTTGAGCCAAGGAGAAATGGCGTTTGATCGCGCAGCGCTCTTGGCGAAAGTCCGAACGACGATCGTCCGGTATGGGATGCTGGAGGATGGGGATTTAGTCGTCGTCGCCGTCTCCGGCGGACCGGACTCGGTCGCTCTGCTTCATCTTTTGGAAGAACTGCGCGGTTCGTTCTATCCCCACGTGCGCTTACATGTCGCGCACCTCAATCACCAGTTGCGAGGGGAGGAGGCAGAGGCGGACGAAGCCTTCGTGCGAGAACTCGCCGAACGACTCGGCATTCCGTTCACGAGCGAGCGTCGGGACGTGCGGGCGCTGGCGCGAACGCAGGGGCGGAATCTGGAAGAAGTGGCGCGTGAAGTGCGATACGCTTTCCTTCGCCGCGTGGCGGCGGAGGTGGGCGCGCGTCGCATCGCCACCGGTCATACGCTCACGGATCAAGCCGAGACGTTCCTCCTGCGGTTGCTGCGCGGCGCTGGAGGAGAGGGCTTGAGCGGCATCCACCCCGTTGTGGACGATCTCATCGTTCGTCCCCTCTTGGCCGTGCGGCGCGAGGAGACGCGCGCCTATTGCGAGGCGCTGGGGATTCCGTATCGCATGGATCGGTCGAATCTAGAACTGGAGCGATGGCGCAATCGCGTGCGATGGGAGGTTCTGCCCCGGCTCGTGGCGTTGAATCCGCAGGCGTTGGAGGCCATTGGGCGCGCGGCCGAGCGGCTGCGCGTGGACGAGGCCTATTTCGATGAAGTCCTCGGCAACGTGTTTCCCGATGCGCTCATCTCACGTGAGCGTGACATGCTTCGGCTCTCGGTGGAGAAACTGCGGGCCCTCCATCCGGCGCTTCGCTCGCGGGCGCTGCGCGAAGCCATCCGGCAACTCTGCGGGCACACGCGGCGCGTGACGAGTCAGCACGTGGAGGCCTTGGAACGGCTGTTGGAGCCGGGCAAGAGCGGACGTCGTGTCCTCTTGCCCGCCGCGGTGGTCGTGTGGCGCGAGTTCGATGCCCTCACGTTCCGGCATCAGCCGCGCCGGCCGCAACCTTATTGGAGGGAGCTGTGCCCGGGCGAACCGATTGAGGTCGGAGGCTTCGGGATTTGGTTGGAGCGCGGGGTGGTGGAAGCGCCGACATCGGCGGGGCAGATCGTGGTGCTCGATGACGAGCGTGTGCCGGAGCGTCTGGCGGTGCGCTCGCGCCGGCCGGGGGACCGATATGTCCCTGTTGGCCGACGGCGACCGCTCAAGCTCAAGACGCTCATGTGGGCGCAGCGCATTCCGATCTCGGAGCGCGATCGCTGGCCGCTCGTCGTCACGGCTGAAGAGGATCGTATCGTGTGCGCGCCGGGGCTTCCCGTGGCGGCGGAATTCGCCGTCCGGGCGGAGACGCGACGCCTGGCCGTGATTCGCTTCGAGCGTGGCCGAACGTGAGCTCGCTGTGATACACTTAAAGCTCGGACATCTGACCGCCTGGCCCGCGCGCCTGCGGGCGGTCGGGAGAGGAGGGACAGGGATTGGATTCGAGAGCGCGACAGTTGATCTTCTGGATCATGATGGTGGGCGGCGCCCTGCTGCTCTATAACTTCTTCCAGACGTCCACCGCGCGAACGGTGACGGAGTTGCCCTTCTCGGATTTGGTCTTGGCGATTCGGCAGCGACAGGTCGTCGAAGCCGTCCTGGAAGACGATCGCGTGACGGGAACACTGCGCGATGGACGGCGATTCCGAACGGCGTTGGCGAATCCCGAGGTCGCCGCGCGCGTGGCCGAGATGCTCACCGATGTCGGACCGGAAGCGGAGGTGCGTCCCCGCGTCATCTTTCGCGGAGGGGGGAACACGTACTGGATGATGTTCCTGACGTGGGTTCTCCCCATCCTCCTCTTCGGAGCCTTCTGGGTCTTCATGCTGCGACAGATGCAGGCCAGTGGCAACAAGGCGCTCAGCTTTGGGAAAAGCCGCGCTCGCATGTTCTCCGGGCAGCAGAAGCGCGTGACGTTCAAGGACGTGGCTGGCGTGGATGAGGCGAAGGAGGAGCTGAAGGAGATCATTGATTTCCTCAAAGATCCGCAGAAGTTCCAGAAGCTCGGTGGGCGCATCCCCAAAGGAGTTCTCTTGATGGGGCCACCCGGAACGGGGAAGACGCTGCTGGCGCGCGCGGTCGCGGGCGAAGCGGGCGTGCCGTTCTTCTCGATCTCGGGATCGGAATTCGTCGAGATGTTCGTCGGCGTGGGAGCGAGTCGCGTGCGCGATCTCTTCGAGCAGGCGAAAAAACATGCCCCCTGCGTCGTCTTCATCGATGAGATTGATGCCGTCGGCCGACATCGGGGAGCGGGGTTGGGGGGCGGCCACGATGAGCGCGAGCAGACGCTCAATCAATTGCTCGTCGAGATGGATGGCTTCGAATCGAATGAAGGGATCATCCTCATGGCGGCGACCAATCGCCCCGATGTGCTCGATCCGGCGCTGTTGCGGCCCGGACGCTTCGATCGGCGCATCGTGGTGAATCGGCCCGATGTGCGCGGGCGCGAAGAGATCTTGCGCGTGCATACGCGGAAGGTGCAACTGGGGGAGGACGTGGACCTCTCGGTGATCGCGCGGGGCACGCCGGGCTTCACCGGCGCCGATTTGGCGAATCTCGTCAACGAGGCCGCTCTGATCGCCGCGCGGCACAACCGTAAGGCCGTCACCATGCAAGACTTCGAGGCGGCGAAGGACAAAGTCCTCATGGGTACCGAACGCCGCTCGATCGTCATCTCCGAGGTGGAGAAGCGCAACACGGCCTATCACGAAGCCGGACACACGATCGTCGCCCTCAAGGTCCCGCATGCCGATCCCATTCACAAGGTGACGATCATCCCGCGCGGCATGGCGCTTGGGGTGACGCAGCAGCTGCCTGAATCGGACCGCTACATGCACACGCGCGAATATCTGGAGAGTCAAATTGCCATCATGATGGGTGGACGCGTGGCCGAGGAGATCTTTCTGGGGAGCATGACCACCGGCGCGAGCAACGATTTGGAACGCGCCACCGAGATCGCGCGCAAGATGGTGTGCGAATTTGGCATGTCGCGCTTGGGGCCGCTCACGTTCGGGCGCAGCGACGAGGCCATCTTCTTGGGGAAGGAGCTGGTCCGCCACCAAAATTACAGTGAGGATACGGCCATCAAGATCGACCAGGAGGTCAACCGCATCGTCATGGAGCAGTACGAGCGCGCGCGGCAGATCATCCTGGAGAATCGGGAGGCTGTCGAACGGCTCGTTCAAGCGCTCCTGGAGAAGGAGACGCTCGATGCCCAGGAGATTCGCCAGATCGTCGAAGGATGCGCTGAGACGGCGACGGCGTCTTCGCCACTTCCCGCGAGCGGATCGGAGACGGAACACGAGAAGGGGCGCGAGCCGCGCGTGCTGAAGCCTCTTCTGCCCCCCGTTCCCGGTGATACGCCGGCGACGGCTTGAGTCCCCGTGCGTCCCGGCTCTCTTCATTCGTTTGCCGAAGCGAACTGGTTGAGCAGGATCGTCTCCACGTGCGTCGCCCATTCCTCGGCCTCTTCCAACAGCGCGAGCAGGCGACTGTGATATTCGTTGTTGAAGGCCTGATCGGTGATGGCGTTGAGATTGGTCAGGACATTGTAGTATGCGCCCTTGATGGCCGCGAGAGCCAATTGCGCCCCGACAGCGACATCGGAAAGGGCATTGGGCGAGCCGATCTCGGCCAGCTCTACGAGCGCGCGCAGTACGGCGTGAGCGGCCTCGGCCGTGCGCGCGGGGACGATGACGGCAGCTTTGAGCGCCTCTTGAATCTCTTGTTCGCGAAGGCGTTGTTGGTCTTCGGTCTCCTTCGGGAGACGGTAGGCGGCCATGACACGACGGAAGCTCTCGGCATCGGCTTCGATCGCAGCCGAGAGCGCGCGGCGCAGGTCCTCAAGCTGCGCGAGCACAGTGCGCAGGCGCTCGTGCACGGTCTCGAATCGCTTCTTCTGCAACGTCAGGCGACTCATCATCTCGCCCAAGGCGGCCGCTAGAGCGCCGGAGAGGGCGGCGACGCTTCCCCCACCAGGGGCGGGCGTCGCCGCGGCGACTGCGTCCAAAAACGGTTGCACGCCGGATGCCGGAGCGGCTGGCGTTTCTCCCGCTTCGCGCCGGGCCAACGCAGCAGCGAGGCGGTTCTCCAAGATTTGCTCCCGGCTGAAATTCTCCAGTTGCAGATACCACTCGGCGCACGCATCGAGGGCAGCTTGAGGAACGAGCCCCACGATCTCGCTGCCTCGCACGCTGACGCCATAGCGCTCGGCTTCTCGCTTGACCATCTCGAACGCGCGAAAGATTGGCGTCTGCTCGTAGTCGACCAGATTCATCGAGACCTGGACGATCCCGCGATCCCTCAGCTCGAATCCAAGGGCCTTAACGTACCGCAATCCGCCGTCGCGTCCGCGAACGGCGCGCGCGATCTTGCGCGCGATCTCGATATCGTTGGTGTTGAGGTTGACGTTGTAAGCGATGAGCGGAGGACGCGCGCCGACGACGGTCGCGCCGGCCGTCGGATGCACGCGCGGCGGGCCGAAATCCGGCGCGCGATCGGGATCGCGAGCGATCGCTTCGCGCAAGCCTTCGAACTCGCCCTTGCGGATGTTCGCCAGATCAACGCGATCCGGGCGCGTGGCCGCGCGCTCGTAGAGATAGACGGGGATATTCAGCTCTTCCGCGATTCGGCGTCCCGTCTCTCGCGCCAGGGCGACGCAGTCATCCATCGTGACATTACGAATGGGGACAAAGGGGATGACGTCGGTCGCACCGATACGTGGGTGCTCCCCTCGATGTTCATTGAGATCGATGAGTTCGGCCGCGCGGCGCGTGGCGCGCACGGCAGCTTCGACGGCCGCCTCGGGCTCGGCGACGAAGGTGATCACCGAACGATTGTGATCCCGATCCATCTCACGATCGAGCACGATGACGCCGGGAACGGACTCGATGGCGCGCACGATCTCTTCGACGACTTCCGGGCGCCGCCCCTCGCTGAAGTTCGGGATGCATTCGACGATCTTCTCCATCGATTGCCTCTTCCGCTGGCGTGGACTGCCCCATGCCTTCGCTCTTATAGCACACGCACGAGAGGGCGGACAAGCCGAGGTGCTCCTTCCTCGCGCGAGCGTTCTGAGGGCGCTTCGCATGAGCGCGCAAGCATCGAGCGCGAGATTTCTCTTGACAAAATCGGCCCTTCTGGAGATACTATCGCGCTTGGAATGTGCGGGTCGCTCAGCGGAGGGATCAGGGAGCGGGCAAGAGAACGACTTGTGCGCGCTGCCTTCTCCGCGAGCGAAGAAGGAGGATGGGGGCTCGTTAGGAGTCGTCGAGAGGACGAAGTGGGGGGAAGAGCCCGCGGCTACCCGAGAGTCGCGGGCTCTTGTACTTTTCGCAGGATAGATCAGGCGCCAGCGGCTACAGCGACGCGTGGGCCTGAGCCAATACGTGGGGAGCGTTGGTCATGTTGATCGAGTCGAACGTCGTGCCCTTCATCCTCATCGGATTTCTCGCACAGGTTGTGGACGGGGCCTTGGGCATGGGCTACGGGGTCTTCTCGACGAGCTTCCTCTTGAGCTTGGGGGTTCCCCCAGCCATTGCCAGTGCCAGCGTGCACACGGCCGAAGTGTTCGTTACCGGTGTCTCCGGGCTCGCCCATCTCGGCAATGGGAATGTCGAGCGTCGGCTCGTGCTGCGGTTGATTATCCCTGGCGTCCTTGGTGGGATTTTGGGGGCCTACGTTCTCACTCAAATGCCTGGAGAGAAGGTCCGACCGGTGGTCGCCCTCTATTTGCTTGCGATGGGGGTGCTGATCCTACGTCGGGCACTGGGTCGACCTGCAGCGGTGGCCGGGCGACCGCGCCTTATCCCTTTGGGATTCGCGGGGGGCTTTTTGGATTCGGTTGGAGGAGGAGGGTGGGGGCCAATCGTCACGTCCACTTTGGTCGCGCAGGGACAGACGCCGCATCTAGCCATCGGCTCGGTCAGTCTGACGGAGTTCTTTGTCACCTTGGCTCAGGCGGCGACCTTCCTGGTCGCGCTCCGATGGGTGCATTGGCCAGTGGCGCTTGGCCTTTTGATCGGTGGGGTGCTGGCGGCGCCGCTAGCGGCTTATATGTGTCGTCGGCTACCGGCGCGCGTCCTGATGGGGCTTGTCGGCGCCGTGATCCTGCTCCTGAGCCTTCGTATGATCTATCGCGCCGTGTCCTGAGCGGCGGCCGAGCGATCCATAGGGAACTTTTTCCCCACGCCCTTCGTTTTGCCGGATGAGCCATGGCGGAGAGATAATTGAGGGAGAGCGATGTGGGGGCAAGGGCGGCTTTGGTGAGCAGCGACGCGCAACTGGTTCGTCGGTGCTTGGCCGGAGAAGAAGCGGCGTGGGAGGAGATCGTGAGGCAATATTCCCGCCGCATCTACAACTTAGCCTACCGCTTCACGGGCAATCGCGCAGCGGCCGAAGATTTAACGCAAGAGGTCTTCCTCCGCCTCTATCGCACGCTTGAGCAGTACGATCCGCGTGAAGGGGACCTGGCCAACTGGCTCATGCGGGTCGCGCGCAATTTGATCATTGACGACTATCGTCGGCGCGCGCGCACGCCGACGGAAGCGGGGGAGGACTTGGTGGATCATGAGTACCATCTGCGCGCTGATGAGCGAGGTGATCCACACGTCCTGGTCGAACGGCGCGAGTTGAGCGAGTTGATCCATGCGGCTTTGGCGAAGCTCTCGCCCGAGCTGCGCACGTGCGTCATCCTTCGCGACTTGGAGGGATTGTCGTACCAGGAGATCGCCGAGTTGCTGTGCATCCCGGAGGGGACCGTGAAATCGCGGATCAATCGCGGGCGGTTGGAGCTGGCTCGCGTCTTGCGTCGCATGCGGGTGATATGATGGACTGTCGGCAGTTTGAACACCTCATCAGCGAATATCTGGACGGGACGCTCTCCGAAGAGCAAGCGGAGACGTTCGTCGCGCATCTCTTCTCGTGCGCCGCGTGTCGCGCGTTGCTAGATGACGTCCAAGCGGCGCTCGAGTTGTGTCGGGGCGTGGAAGAGGTCGAGCCGTCGCCGGATCTTAACGAACGTCTTCGCTACGTCCTGCGGGGCGCGGCCATGAGTTGCGATGCTTTCGGCGAGTTGATCCCGAACTATTTCGATGGGGTGCTCACGGCCGACGAATATCATCTCTTCGAGGCGCATGCGCGCGTGTGTTCGAACTGCCGTCAGGCCTTGGAGGACGTGACGGCGGTCCTGCGGCTTTTGAGCGAGGTCGGCCCCGTCGCGCTTCCCGAGGGATTGAACGAACGCCTTCTCACGGCCGTGCGCTCGGCGGATCGCGACCTGCGTCGGAGCTGGCTCTGGCAGCTGCGCCGGCGGCTGCGCGCATGGCGCTTGGGATGGAGCGGGCCGCCGCGCTCGCTGCCGCTGCCACAATGGGCGATGGCTGTGGTCCTCTGCGCGGCGACGTTCGGATTGGTGTTCCTGAACCTCTCGGGGGAAGGCGGCGAGGTTTCGATCCGTCCCTCGATTGCACGTCTTTTCGATCGCGCTGCGGAAGTGCGAGCGGAGGGAGAACGAATGGTCGAGCACTTAGAGCAATGGCGCGCGCAGGTGAGCGCGTTCCTTCGATCGTTCCGGCCGGACCGTGAGCGGTCGGAGGAAAAGAGGCCATCCCCGTAAGGCGAGATCGTAAGGAGAAGGGACGCGATGCCGTCACAGTTCATCTTCTGCGCCTATCATCCGACGCATCGAGCGTTGGTGCGGTGCTCAGCCTGTCATCGGCCGCTCTGTCCGGCGTGCGACCATCGCATCAAGGGATTCCCCTATTGTCAGGAGTGCATCGTGCGGGGCGTCGAGCTTCTGCGACGCTCGAGGTCGTGGACTTCCTCAGAAGCGCCGCGTCGTCCCCCGTCGCCGCGTCTGGCCGCTCTGTGCGCCCTGGTGCCGGGATTAGGAGCCGTATACAATCGGCAAAACGTCAAGGCCTTCGTACATTTCCTCTTGATCGTCGGCTTCTTCGAGCTGGCCGACCTGACGAACCTCGCCCTCTTCGGGTTAGGGGGAGCGGTGTTCTATTTCTTCTCGATCCTGGACGCCTATCGCACGGCGGAAGCAGTCGCTCGAGGGATGGATCCGATCGAAGAGGATGAGCGCCTGCGGCAGATGTTGCGCGAGCGCCTGGCGTGGGTGGCAATGGGGCTCATCCTCATCGGAGGGCTCGTTCTGGTCTCGGACCTTGTGGAGGCGCTGCGCGTCTCGGTCGTGGGGCGTCGCCTGTGGCCGCTCACGCTGATCGCATTGGGGGCCTACCTGCTCTATCGGTCCGCGCGCGCACGATCCGCATTGCGGCCCCGATCGTTCGATCTGCATCGTCCCCCTCCGCCGCTGTTTTGGAAGACGGGGCCATTGACCGGATCCTTGGTCCAGACGGAATCGGGCGATGAACCCAAACCACCGGCCACAGGGCCGAGACGGTGAAAGCCATTGGGAGGGAGGGACTATGAGGAGCGTGATTCGATTCATTGGGGGCGTCATCGCCGTCTTCATCGCGTTCTGGCTCGCTATGCAGCTGCTCGGATTCCTCTTCGCGTTGATCGGGATCGTCCTCAGTGTTGTGAAGCTGGCGATCATTGTTGGGCTTATCGCCATCTTGGGCTATGGGCTCTATCGGTTCCTCGTTCCGGCCAAACGCCATGTGGAGTGACGAGTGACGGGTGAGCGCGCCTCTCCCTTGGGAGACCTCCGAACGTGCCGTGATGGACGTTCTCCGCCTCGGCAGATCGCAAGCGATGAGGTAGAATTATTCCCGGTGTGAGACCTTCGCCAGGAGGGGGAGCGATGGCGGAGAAGATGATGGAGCAATCGCCGCAAACCCAGGGGAGTGTGACCGCCGTAGGCAAGCGTCTTGGAACGCTCACGCGCATGGCCGAAGACCTCTGGACCGGGAACATGCGCCTGGTCAGGCGGGGCTTGCAGCGCGGCTTGTGGAAGGTCGAGGATTGGGCCGATGAGGCTGCGCTCTACATCCGACGACATCCGTATCGCGTGCTCGGATTGGCGTTGGGGTCGGGATTGGCCGTCGGCGTGTTCCTGGGCGCCCGCCTCGGCCGCAAGTAAGGAGAACAGACGCATGCGCGGAGCGCGTGCCGAATGACGGGGGTGAATCCAGATGATGGCGCTCGGCGCGCGAACAAGGGGAGGAGTTTTTCTTTTTGTCGGTCCGGGGCGTTCATCGGACAGTCGGTGTCCCTTTTCAGGAGGGCGAGTATGCGACCAGGTTGGAGAATGAATGTCGCCGCATCTTGGGTGGTGCTCTTTGGAGTGGTACAGCCGGTTTGGTCGCAAGAGACGACGGTCACGCTCGAATCTTCGCTCGTTCTGGTGGATGCCATCGTCCTCAACAAGAAGACGAACACGATCGTCGGCGACCTCACGCGCGAGGATTTCCTGCTCTGGGAAGAGGGGAAGAAGCAAGAGATCACGCACTTCAGTCGAGAAGAGCTACCACTTTCGGTCGTCCTTCTTGTAGATGTCAGTGGCAGTGTGCAGCCCATCATTGACGAGGTTCAGCGCGCGGCGCTCGACGCGCTCTCCAAGCTGAAGCCATCGCGTGGCGTTGATGATCTTCGCCAGCCGGCCGAAGCTTCTGGTCGAACTGACGTCGGATCGCGCGAGGATCGTCGAGACGTTGGAGAACATCTGGAGCGAGACGGCCGATGTGGGGCTGGCCACGTTCATCAATCTTGGGATTTACGAAGCGGCGCGGTATTTGCGCCGGAAGACCGACCCGACCGAACGTCGCGCCATCGTGATGGTCACCGATGATCTCGATACGAGTTGGTTCCGCAGCGGTCCACCGCGCGATGTCGTCTTGCGGGAGCTTTACGAAGGAGGGACGACGCTTTGCGGAATCGTCGTGGGGTATGCGCGAGCGGCGCTGAAAGCAGCGGATTACGGCACAGCGGCGGCGATCACCATTCTAAGCCCTGGCGCCGGAGCTATCTTGATCGCCTTGAGGCTCCTTCGACGCGCTTCGGGGATCACTGGCAGCGTCAAGTTCTATGCTGAGAAGACCGGGGGAATTGCCGTCAAAGCGAATCCTGAAGAGGCGGGGACGGTTTTCATTGGCGTCCTGGAACTTTTACGCACGCGGTATACGCTTGGTTATGTCCCGTCGAATCCGACTCCGGATGGGCGCTTCCGGGAGATCAAGCTCTTGGTGAGCGAGCGGGTGAAGAAGACGAAGGGCGATCTCCTCATCCTCGCGCGTCGCGGGTACTATGCGGGTCGTCCTCCGGCTCGGCGTTAGGACCTTTCTGGCGATCGCTCCTACAGTTCGTCAGCAGGCTTCAGCGGACCGCTGGCCTCAGGTTTCGACGACTTCCACGATGGGCGTGACCTCGGATTTCGGAAGCAGAGCCGGCCAGTAAGCGACGATCTCTTCCACGCGGGGGCGACCACCAGCAAATCCCGTGGCCGTCGGCGGACCGTTGAGGATCAATGGAGCGATCTCGCGTGTGAAGCGTTCGACGGCCTGCTCATCGTGGCTGCGAACGGCGATGCGAAGCTGCACTTCGGCGAGATCGGGAGAAGGATCCGGAGCCAGCGGGCCGTGGCAGGCGTTGACGCCGAGGAATTCGGTGAGGATCTCCTCAAAGTGCAAGCCGAGTCGCTTAAGCCGTTTTCGTAGGATCTCGTCAGCTCGCCGCGCTTTCTCATAAGCATCGGGCCAGCTGTAGACGAGCGTGCCGACGGCTTTGTATCCGGCAAAATAGCTGATCGAGACCTTGTAGAATTCGGTCGGAGGAGCGCCCTTGACCCCCCACACCCTCACTCGATCGGGCCCGATGTCCTCCAGGCGAATCGTCGTGAAGTCGGCGATGCATTCAGGGGTGATGTACCGACAAGGGTCGCCGATCTCGTACACGAGCTGCTCTTTGATGATGGCCGAGGTGACGCGACCTCCCGTTCCCTCATGCTTCGTGATGACGAACGTACCATCCTCATAGGCTTCGACGATTGGGTAGCCGATGCGATCAAGATCCGGAAGCGTCTTCCACGCGACTTGAGAATTCCCGCCCGTGCATTGTGCGCCGCATTCGACGATGTGACCGGCCACGACGCCAGCAGCGAGCTTATCGTACTCGTCCTCGCGCCAGCCGAATTCGTAAATCATCGGGGCGAGTGTGATCCCGGTATCCGTCGTGCGTCCGGTGATGACGACCTGCGCGCCTTGTCGAAGGGCGTCCACGATGGGGAAGGCGCCGAAATAGACGTTGGCGCTCTGCACGTGCGGACGGATGTCGCTCAAGGGGCGATCGGTATCGAGGTTTCGCAGTTCATGCCCTCGGGCCATCAAGTCATCGAGCCGGTCAAGGATATCGTCGCCGGCGACGATCCCGATGCGCACGCCCAAGAGGCCGAGCTTTCGGGCGACGGCAACGACAGCATCGCGGCACGCCCAAGGATTCACCCCTCCGGCATTCGCGATCACCCTGATGTTCCGCTCCACGCAGATCGGCAAGATGCGCTCCATGAGGGGGACGAAATCGCGGGCGTAGCCGAGGCGCGGATCGCGCGCCTTCTGTTTTTGAAGGATGGACATGGTCACCTCGGCGAGATAATCGAGCGAGAGATAATCCACCGGGCCGAGCGTGACCTGTTCGACCGGAGCCTCCAGGCTATCGCCCCAAAAGCCTTGACCGTTGGCGATGCGAATGGCCCTCATCGTCTTCCCTCCGGCCCATGATCATTCCCGGTGCAGATGGTACGCGGCGACGATTTTCGACGTCAACGTCGGCTCGGCTCTTTCCATGGCGCATGCCCGAGCGCTATGCTCTTGCGTATTTCGCGAAAGGAGGGAAGGCGATGACGCTGAAGGAGTGGCAAGAATATCGCCAACGGATGAACGAGAAGATCCTGGGGAGCGGTCATTTGGGGATCAAGCGCTTTTTCGCTCTTGATCATCAGGCCTATGAGGGCGGGGCGCTCTCGCCGAAGGTGAAGGAGCTGTTGGGATTGGTCGCCTCGCTGGTGCTGCGCTGCGATGATTGCATCACCTATCACATCATTCGCTGTCACGAGGAGGGGGTCACGCGCGAGGAGTTCTTGGAGGCGTTCAATGTCGCGTTGGTCGTCGGCGGTTCGATCACGATCCCGCACTTGCGGCGCGCGTTCGAGCGATTGGAGGAGGTAGAGGCAGCGGGGCGCGGCGAGGTCGCGTCCTGACGCCGATGAGCTCGGTTGCTTGGGGCATCCGCGTGTGCTAAGGTTTGCATCGTATGCGCACGCCGAGATCCGTGCTTATCCTCGGGGGAGCCGGGCTCATCGGGTTTGAGATCGCCCGAGCGGTCGCGCGCGAGGTCGAACCCCATCTGCTCGTCATCGGGGGACTCTTCGAGCACGAGGTCGAAGAGGCGCTGGCCGCGCTCCGCGCGGAGTTCCCGCATCTGAAGCTGGAAGGCGTATGGGGAGATGTCTTCTTGCGCAAGGAGGATCGCGGGCTGACGCGGCGGCAACTCATCGGAGATCCCGCTCGGCGGGAGGCGCTCTTTCAAGACCTCTTCGGCGATCTCGATCGCGCTTATGAGAAGTCGTGGCTGGTCGCCATCATCCGTCGGTTCGAGCCGGAGATCATCGTAGATTCGATCAACACGGCCACGGCCATCGGCTATCAGGATGTCTACACGAACTCGATCGAAGCGCGCGAGGTCCTGGGCCGGCTCGCGCGCGCCATCGAGACGGGGGATCTGGCAGCGCTCGCCGCGATGCGAGAGGAAGCCCTGCAAAAGATTGAGGCGTTGATCGTCTCCCAAGGCATTCCGGAGTTGGTGCGGCATACGCTCTTGCTCTATCGCGCGATGGTGGAGGTGGGGACGCGGCTCTATCTGAAGATCGGGACGACGGGGACTGGGGGGATGGGATTGAACATCCCCTATACGCATAGCGAGGATCGGCCGAGCGCGCTGCTCATCTCGAAATCGGCCATCGCCTTCGCGCATACGGGCTTGCTCTTTCTGATGGCGCGCACAGCAGGTGGGCCGATCGTCAAGGAGATCAAACCAGCGGCGCTGGTGAGTTATCGGCGGATCGCCTTTCAGACGGTGCGACGGGGAGGCGAACCCGTCTACGTCTATGCGAGCAAGGTGGTGCCTCTGGGCGAAGTCTTAGAATTGGCGCTCCCGCCAGAGGAGTTCGAGCGGCTGGGGGAGTTGAAGGTCGTGGGCGTGGATACGGGGGAGAATGGATTCTTCGCGCGCGGGGAGTTCGAGACGATCACTAACCTTCACCAAATGGAGGCGGTGACGCCGGAGGAGATCGCGCAAGCGGCCGTGTTGGAGATCAAGGGGAGCAATACGGGGGTGGATGTGATCGCCGCCATTGATGGGGCCGTCATGCCGCCCAGCTATCGCGCCGGATATTTGCGCGGTTTGGTGATCGAGCGCTTGAAGCAGTTGGAGCGAGAGACCGGCACCTACAGTATCGCCATCGGGCAGCTGGGCCCGCCGGAGCTGACCAAGCTCTTGTACGAAGCGCATCTTTTGAAGATGCGCTATAAGACGCTCACCGCTGTGATCGAGGCCGATCCCCAGGAGATGGCCGAGAGTCTCTATCGCCTCATTTGCCACAGCAAAATCCGTGACGTGATCACTTCCATTGGCGTGCCGATCCTCACGCCCGACGGGCGGCGGCTCTTTCGCGGGCCGCTCATTCGCATCCCAGAGATCAAGGGGGGAACGCGCGTGCGGATCACGCGAGCGGATGTGGATCGGTGGGCGCGAAAGGGGTGGGTGGATTTGCGGCCGGAGAACATGCACGTGTGGCAGCGGCGGTTTCGCATCATGGCGCAGAACATTGGCGCGATGGTGGACCATGGGTCGGCGGCCATCACTCGGGCCTCATACACGTCGGAGAAGATCAACATCGGCGAGGTCGTCGGTTGGATCTTCAACAATGAAGAGCGAGCCTATCGCATCAAGTCGTGATGATGAAGGTCGCCCTCACCGGCAGCATCGCCGTCGGCAAGAGCACGGTCCTGAATCTGTTCCGCGAGCTGGGGTGTCATACGATGGAGGCTGATGAGATCGCCCACGAGCTGATGCGGCCCTGTCGGCCGGCGTATCACGACGTCGTTCAGGCTTTTGGGCAAGAGATTCTCGCCGACGACGGGACGATCCATCGGGGCCGACTGGGGGCGCTCGTCTTTCATGACCCGGCGCGGCGGGAGCAGTTGAATCGCCTCGTGCATCCTCATGTGCTTGAAGAGATCGAACGGCGGATGGCGGAGTTGGAGCAGAAGGATCCATCGGGAATTCTCATCGTGGCAGCCGCGCTCGTCATCGAAGCGGGAGCGCACCAGCGATTCGATCGGGTGATCGTCGTCTATTGCAGTGAGCAGGAGCAGATCGCGCGCTTGATGCGACGTGATGGGATCACTCGCGAGGAGGCACTGGCGCGTATCCGCGCGCAGCTCCCCTCCAGCGAGAAGCGACGATATGCCGATTTCGAGATCGACACGTCGGGCCCTCTGGAGCAGACGCGCGCACAGGTTGAGGCGATACACCGACGCTTGCGCGCCGAATCCTCAACGCCTTCGTGAGCTGAGGCGGCTGGCCGTTCTGATATGCCTATGCGAATTGGGATTGACGCACACGCCATCGGGAGCCAAACGGCGGGGAACGAGACCTATATCAAGAACCTCATCGAGGCGCTCGCCGCCATTGACGCGGAGAACGAATACGTCTTGTTTTTCACGCGTCCGGAGGTGGCCAAGTCGTGGCGCGGGCGGTTTCGGAATTTCCACGTCTGTCTGGTGCGTCCGCATGCGCGGTATGTGCGCATCTTGTTCAGTCTGCCGTGGACCGTCTGGAGGACTGGCGTTGACCTCTTGCACGTCCAATATGTGGCGCCTCCGATTTGTCCGCGGCCCATCGTCGCGACGATTCACGATCTCTCGTTCGAGCATCTGCCGCAGATGTATACGCCGCGCGAACGATGGCTCTTCAAGCTCGCCATCGGGTATACGGCGCGCCGCGCCGCGCGAATCCTGACGGTCTCCGAATATTCGGCGCGGGATATTTTGGCGACGTATCGGGTTCCGCCGGAGCGCGTCGTGGTGACGCCCGAGGGGGTGAGCGCGCTCTTCGTGCCGGTTCGAGATCCGGCGTGCCTCCAGGCCGTGCGTCATCGCTATGGCATCGCGCGCGAGTACATCCTGAGCGTCGGCAGTCTGCAGCCGCGGAAGAACCTCGTCCGGCTAATCCGCGCTTACATCAACCTGCGCCGTCGGGATGATGACCTGGATCATCAGCTCGTGATCGTAGGGAAGAAGGGATGGTTGTATCAGGACATCTTCCGCGCGGCCCGACAATCCCCGTTCGCCCAGGACATCATCTTCACCGGCTACGTCCCCGAGGAAGATTTGCCGGCGCTCTACAGTGGGGCGACGGTCTTCGTATATCCCTCCCTCTTCGAGGGATTCGGCCTCCCGGTGTTGGAGGCGATGGCCTGTGGGGTCCCGGTCATCACGAGCTACAGCTCCTCGTTGCCGGAGGTCGTGGGCGAAGCGGCCATCCTCGTGAATCCCTATGACGAACGGGCGATCGAAGCGGCGCTGCAACGGGCCGTGTGGGATGCAGAGCTGCGGCGCGAGCTATCCGAGCGAGGACTTCGGCGCGCGCAGCAGTTCTCTTGGAAGCGCACGGCCGAGTTGACCTTGCGCGCTTACGAAGAGGTCGTGCGCTCGTTAGCGAAGTCGGAGCGCACGGCATCGCCTCGAGCGATGAGCGTCTCCCGATAAGGGGCGCACCGGATGGGGGGAACACGCGATGAAGATCGCCATCATGGGCATTCGCGGCATCCCGGCCAACTACGGTGGCTTCGAGACCTTCGCCGAGCAGTTGGCGACGCGGCTTGTGGCGCGAGGGCATGAGGTGACCGTGTACGGGCGGAGCCATTACGTCACGCTCCCGGAGCGCGAGTATCGGGGTGTGCAGCTCGTCGTCCTCCCGACGATCCGGCATAAGTATCTCGACACAGTCGTGCATACGTTCCTCTGCGTGCTCCATGGATGGCGGCGCCCCTATGAGGTGATCCTCTTCTGCAATGCGGCGAACGCGCTGGCGGCGGGCTTGGCACGCCTCTTGGGCAAGAAGGTGGCGATCAATGTGAATGGGCTCGAATGGAAGCGGAAGAAATGGAATTGGCTGGGCCGGACGTATTACCGCCTCTCGGAATGGCTCGTGACGAAATTGCCGCACGCTGTCGTCACGGATGCGGAGGTGATTCGCGCCTACTACCGGCAGCGCTATGGATTGGAGACGCGAATGATCGCCTATGGTGCGGATGTGGAGCGGCGCGCGGATCCCGAAGGGATTCGCGCCTTCGGAGTCGAGCCGGAGCGATACATCCTTTATGTGAGTCGCTTGGAGCCAGAGAACAATGCTCATCTGGTGATCGAGGCCTTCGAGAAGGTGGAGACGGAGATGAAGCTGCTGATCGTGGGAGATGCTCCGTATGCGCGCGCCTATGTGCAGCGGTTGAAGCGCACGCGCGATCCGCGGATCCTCTTCGCGGGCTTCGTCTACGGGGAGAATTATCGCCGCCTTCAGCAAAACGCCTATTGCTACGTTCACGCCACGGAAGTAGGGGGGACGCATCCGGCGCTCGTCGAGGCGATGGGGTTTGGGAATTGCGTGCTCGTTCTCGATACGCCGGAGAATCGCGAGGTCGCCGGGGACGTGGGCCTCTACTATCGCACGGCTGGGGAGTTACGCGAGTTGTTGCAAGAGGTCCTCGCGCATCCGGAGCGCGTGGCGCGCTTGCGCCAGCGCGCGATGGAGCGAGCGCGCGCGCATTACGACTGGGAGCGAATCACCGATCAGTACGAGGCGCTCTTTTTCGAGCTGCTCGGGCGGCCGTGGTTGGGTCGTGCGCGGAGCGAACCGTCTGTGGTGAAGGCGAAGGAGGCGTGTTCGTGAAAGTGCGCGGGCGTCTTGGCGGCATCCTCTTCGGACTCGTCCTTCTGCCGATCGGAATTCGCGCGGAAGAGGCGGTGCATGGGGAGCCTCCGATCGTTTGGTCTCTGGTCGTACATGGCAATCGGCGCGTTCCCGATAGCGCCATTCGGTTCCATTTGTTCGTCTGTGAGAGCGCGCGTGGTGCTTGCGCGCGATATTCGGCGGAGGCTTCGGACGCGGGATTCAGGAGCCGATCGTCTCTTCCTGCGGCACGCGTTCTAGGGCGACGGGGTCGAGCGTTGCCAAGCGTTCGCGAGCTGTGCGTCCGGCGTCTTGCGTGCGATATTCGGTAGCGATCTTCACGTAGAGGTCAATGGCATCCGATCTCTTCCCTTGAAGTTCCAGGGCGCGCGCGAGTCCGAGTTTCAGCGGAGCTTGGGGCAGCTCGTCCGGATCTTCAAGGAGCCGGCGATAGTGCCTCTCGGCACCTGTCGGATCGTTCGTCGCCAGAAGATGCTCGGCCAATGCGAGCCGGGCGAGTCGCGCCGTCCGCCCCTTTCCTTCGGCCAATCGTTCGAGATCCCGTTTGCCTTCAGGCTGCCGCAGATGCAGTTTGCACAGCGCCGCGTAGTATTCAGCTAACTCGCGAGAGCTCGGATGCTTTTGGGCGAGGCGAGTGAACGCTTGGAGAGCCTCACGGTATTTCTGTTCCTCGCTCGCATACGTTCGGCGGGTCGAGTCGGATGGGGTTGAGGTCACTTCGGCCGTGAAGATCTCGTATGCTTCGGCCAACGTCTTTTCCGCACTCTCGCGGCGGTATGCGGTGAAGAGCATGGTGCCCAGGACCAGCACCAAGAGAGCGCCTATGCCCACGGCAGTGCGAAGGATCTGGCGCCGATGGTGTTTCGCCCAAGTGGCGAATTGCTCATATCGGTCGCGGAAGGCATCGTGCTTGAGGTCGCGCGCGGTGATTTTGACCTTCTTCTTTTTGACCTTGATCGCTGCCTTCGCCAACTCCGAGACCTCCCTCAAATCGCGCTTTGTCCCTTTCGCCCCAGGTGCTATAATGTAGTAGCAGCTTAGGTCGGGCTCTGTCAAGGAAAGGGGCCGATCGAGGGTGCGGTGTTTGACAGTGTGATCGCCCCGAAGGGGAGGGAAGGATGTCGCAGGGATCGAATCCAGTCATGGCGTCGGGGCCGGTCGCCGGAGTCTTAGATCGGTTCGTCGTCGAAGACGCGCGTGAGCGGCGCCGCCTGCTGTGGGCTACGGGTGTGGCGATCCTCTTTCATGTGTGCCTCTTCTTGCTGCACTTGGAGAACATCTTCCCGAGCCGTCCGCTTCCGGAGCCGGAGCCGCCGGAGCAACTTGTGGCCATTCAGTTTGAGTTCCCGGAGATGGAAGTTGCCGGAGGAGGGGGGAATCGGGAATATTCCCGACCTCCGGAGCCGGTGCCGCAAAAGCTTCCGCTGCGCTCTGAGCCAGTGCCGGTGCCCATCCCTGTTCCCTTTAAAGCGCCGCCGCCGCCAGAGCAAGCGCAATTGCCTTCGCTCGATACCCGATTGCAGATCACCTCACCCTTCAGCTTCGGGCCTGTGGAGGCGCCTCCGGGAACCGGAGGGACGGGTGGCGGTAATGGAGCGGGAGAAGGACGAGGCCTGGGGGATGCCTCAGGGGAGAGCGTGGGCGAGGGGATTGCGGGACGAGGAGGCTATGGTCGGCCGATCATCACCTACAAGCCGCGTCCCGAATGGACGGAAGAAGCCCGACGCAATCGCATTCAGGGTGTCGTTGTCCTCAGCGCGACGTTCGGGGCTGATGGGGTCGTCCGTAATATCCGGGTGATCCGGGGACTCGGATATGGACTCGACGAGAAGGCTATTGAGGCGGCCAAGCAGATCAAGTTCATCCCGGCGCGAGGACCTGATGGACGTCCGGCAAGCGTGCGCGCGACGATCAACGTGGAATTCAACCTGCTCTGAGCCTTCGTTTCGAGGTCCCGGCGTAGGTGGGGGCGAATTGCACTAGGCGGAGGCACCCTGAGAAATGCCCGTCGGTGTGTTCCCCTGCTCCGTGCGGTGGATTTTGTTGGGAACCTATGGCCCGTGGTGGTGTCTAAGAAAAGGGAAACTGAAGATATGGCGAGCGGGGAAGTCATGGGGGGATGCGCGCTGATGCTCGAGTGCGCCGGGATGCGGCGACTTGAGGGGGTTGATGATTCCTTCCTCGAACGGTTGCGCGCTGGCGAACGGGAGGCGTTCGAGCAGCTCATCGCGCGATTCCAAGCGGAGGTGTATGGATTGCTATATCGGCTCTTGGGGGATCGGGAGGAAGCGCGCGATGCGACGCAAGAGACGTTCTTGAAGGTCTATCGTCACATCGGGCGATTTCGCGGCGAGTGCGAGTTGAAGACGTGGATTTACCGCATCGCGCTCAATCAAGCGGCCAACTCTCAGCGGTGGTGGCGGCGCAATGGTGATCGCCTGGTCTCGATGGAGGCTTTGAGAGAGGGCACGGAGCTTCCACTCGGCGAGACGTTGGCAGACCCTCGGGCCGATCCGGAGCAGCAGGCGATCGCGCGAGAAGAGGAGCGGTTGCTTACGGAAGCGCTGCAGCGGATCAAGCCCGTCTTTCGGACGGCGCTGCTTCTGCGCGATATGGAGGGGCTCAGCTATGAGGAGATCGCGGCGATGCTTCGCGTCTCCGTCGGCACGGTGAAGTCGCGGATCGCTCGTGGGCGCGAAGCGCTGCGGCAGGAACTGCAGCGCCTTCGCCAGCGGCCCGATCGGGAACTTTGACAGCGGGCGGATTGACCAGCTCCGGTTCGAGACAGATTCGCCGATGGGTCGAGGCGAGCTGTTTGACAATCAGGCCAGCACCCAATGCATCGAACCGGAGCTGGTGAGTCGCGTTCCAGACACGGAGCGGCACGGAGTGGATGCATGGATCTCGATCCTCGTGTGAGCGAACCAATCGTCGGGAGCTGTTCTCGCGTCCGGCGGGACTTCTCCCCGTATTTGGACGGTGAGCTTTCGCCGGAGCGGGAGCGTGCTCTGCAACGACATATAGCCGCGTGTTCGGCCTGTGCATCCCATTTGGAGGAGCTGAGGGCATTGACGCACAGGCTGCGGCGATTGCCACGTCCGGCTGTTCCCTATGGTCTCGCGAGCCAGATCCTCGACGCCCTTGAGGGAGAATGTCGGAGGGCCTCCACCTGGTTCGATTTCCTTCGAGGGATGGGACGTCTGGCCTTCGCTCGTCCGAAGGCCGCTGCCGCGGTGATCAGCTTGCTGCTCACGACATCTTTGTTGGGGGCCTTGCTCTCGGTCTTACGTCCTGTCCCGGAGGTTCCTTTAGCCTACTATTCTGCCCCCATTGCGCTCGATGCCCAACAATATGGCTTGCTCAACGGAGAGACGGAGCAGCCGGCAGGATCCTACACGTTCCCCCGTCTGCGTGCTTCGGGACATCTGGAGCGATTGTTTCACGCGGCCTCGAGCGATCAGCTTGTGGTCGTGACGTTCGTCCATCCTGATGGACGCGCCTCATTGGTGGACATCGTCGCGCCTTCCCGACCGATGGACTTGATGGAAATGAGGTCCTCGTTCTCCGATGTGCGCTTCGAGCCGGCGAAGCGGGCTGGACAGCAACCGGTGAGCACGCAACTGGTGATGTTCCTGCATCGGCTCGATGTCACCTACTAGCCGTGCCGCTGGCCCTCGGACGCGGAGTGAGTTCCCCCTTTAGAATTTTCGTATTGACCGGGCGCGGTCGGCTCGATAGATTAGGTCTCGACCTCATGCGAGACATCATGCGGGAGAGGAGGCTGAAGCTCATGGAGCGCGTGCGACGGCGAGCGGATCGAACGTGGAGCGCTGGACTCCTCGCCGTGATGCTTGGGATCGGGGCGATTCCTTCACGACCGATGGCCCTCGTGCGCTTCCCCGGCGATGTCGAGAGTGGCGGGGTCGTACTTCGCGTTAGCGCACCGCGCATCCTTTCGATTCAAGATGGGAGTCGGCTTTTCGTCGGCGGAGGAGCCGAAGACCCCAACGGGTACGGGCGGCCAGGAGCGAGCGGATTCATCCTCATCTCGGGGATTGGCTTGGCCGGTGCGACCGAGATCGAGTTCGAAGGGAGTGGAGTGCGAGGGGAAGTCGTGAGCGCGGGGGCGCCGGAGGAGTTGAACCCTTCTGTCCTGGTGCGTGTCACGATCGAGCCGACGGCCGAGCCAGGGCCGCGCGCGTTCACCCTTCTGACCCCACGAGGTCCGGTGCGCAGCGAGGAAGTGGCGTTCATCGTCGCGCCGTCTCGGATCCTCGCTATTCTGGATGAAGAAGGCGCGCCGGGATCGAGCGGGCGGGTCGAGATCTTCGGTATTGGTCTCGATCAAGCGCGTGCGGTCGAGTTCGAGGGGGCGGGCGTCTGGGGGACGGTCGTGCCCTCTGAGGCGGGATTCGAGTTCTTGAACCCCATTGTGGCGGTTGACCTTCACATCGCTGAGGACGCGCCCTTGGGTGAGCGCGCGTTCGTCGTGGAGACGGCGCACGCGCGTGTGAGGAGCGACCCGGTTCGATTCCAGGTCGTCACACCGCGCGTTGACGGGATTTGGGAGGGGCATAATTTTCGCCCTGATCAAGGCCCTCGCCTGAGCGGGGAGGGGGCTCGAGATTCCTTCGGTGACGTTCTCATCTTCGGCGTGGGGCTTGGTGGTGCCACCAAGGTGACTTTCTCCGGCGCGGGGATTGAGGCCTGGCTGAGGCCGGGGTTCCCCGAGCAGCAGCGAGAGCTGAATCCGGTTCTCACGGTTCATGTCCGAATCGCCCCGGAGGCGCCCTTAGGGGAGCGGACGATCCAGGTGGCGATCCCTCGTGCTCCCGGGCGAGTGGAGAGTCGCGATACGGGGGTCACTTTTGCCGTCGTCGAGCCGCGCATTGATGGCATTGCCGATTGGCGCGGCTTCAATGAAGCGATTGTCGGCGCTTGCGGCGAAGTGGAGGTGCGGGGCGTGGGATTGCGCGAAGCAGCCGAGATCATCTTCTCCGAGCCTGGGGGGATTCGCGGGGTCGTCAAACCGGAGGCATCGAGTGCTCCGCTCTTGAACGAACCGCTCCGGGTGTGGATGGCGATTGAGGCCGATGCGACGATCGGCCCTCGCGCGTTCTCTCTGCGAACGCGGCGCGGGACGATCACCAGCGGGACTGTCGTCTTCGTCGTCTCCACGCCACGGATCGTCGGCCTCAGTGTGGAGGAGACGATTCCTCTCTTCGGCGCATCGCGGATGTCGCTCGCCATCCTGGAGCGCTTTCGCTCTCCTTCTGCCTGGGGGGAACGGGGGAGCCTTCGTCAGTGGCTTCGATCCCGGCGTGTGGCTTCGCTGAAGGCGCAGACCGTCGCCCGTAGTTTCTCTCTCGGGAACGAAGTCGCTCCGGCTTCAGCGGGCGATGCGCTCATTTTCGGCGTCGGGCTCATTGGGGCCCGCGCCGTTCGCTTCTTGGGAACAGGCGTGACGGCGACGATCCGTTCGATCCCGGTCGAGGACCTCAATCCCGCTGTCCCCATTCACCTTGAGATTCAGAGAACGGCTCCGCTTGGCGAGCAGACGTTCGTGCTCGAACTCCTCCCTTCCGGGTCGTGCCTATGAGCGATGGGGGAGCGAGTGGTTGCAAATTCTCCGGGGCCGGGACAAAATTAAATTTTCCGTCGGGGGGGTGGAAGAGGCGCTGAGCGCCTCATCAAGTTTCGCGCAAGGGGAGCGAGCGGCCTTGGAGAACAAGCGGGATTATTACGAGGTCTTGGGCGTCAGCCGCACGGCGAGCGAGCAGGAGATCAAATCGGCCTATCGGAAGCTCGCGTTGAAGTATCACCCGGATCGGAATCCGGGCGACAAAGAGGCGGAGGAGAAGTTCAAGGAGATCGTCGAGGCGTACAGCGTCCTCTCGGATCCGGAGAAGCGCGCTCTTTACGACCGCTACGGGCATGCTGGGGTCAGCTCCTCGGCCGCGGCCGCCGGCTACGGTGCGGGTTTCGATCCCTTCGCCACATTCGAGGACCTGCTGGACGAGTTCTTCGGGTTCAGTGATCTCTTTGGGACGACGACGCGGCGGCGGTCGCGAGCGCGGCGCGGTGCTGATCTTCGGTACGATGTGGAGATCACGTTGGAAGAGGCCGCCCGCGGGGTTGAGAAGCAGATTCGCATTCCTCGCTTAGAAGTGTGTCCCCTTTGTCGGGGCGCGGGGACGGCTCCGGGCACATCGCCCGTGCGCTGTCCGACCTGCGGGGGGAGCGGTCAGGTTCGGTATCAGCAGGGATTTTTCACGATCTCGCGCACATGTGCCCATTGTCAGGGGGCGGGGACGATCATTCGGCATCCGTGCGAGGAATGTCGTGGCCGAGGGCGCGTCGAGCGCGAGCGCATTCTGGAGGTGCGCATCCCGCCGGGCGTGGAGGAAGGGACGCGATTGCGTTTGGCTGGAGAAGGTGAGGGGGGGATCGCCGGCGGCGCGCCCGGAGATCTTTACGTCATCGTTCACGTTCGCCCACATGAGTTCTTCGCGCGTCAGGGTGATGACCTTTACTGCACGGTGCCCATCACCTTCGCTCAAGCGGCGCTCGGCGCGGAGCTGAAAATCCCGACGCTTTTAGATGGCGAGGAATCTGTGGAGATTCCGCCGGGGACGCAGTCGGGAGAGACCTTTCGGTTACGCGGGCGCGGGATGCCGCGCGTAGATCGGCCCGGTCGTGGAGATCTCATCGTCGAGGTTCGCGTCATCACGCCGACGCGATTGAGCCGCGAGATGCGGCGCCTCTTTGAGGAGCTGGCGCGCTTGGAGGCGAAGGAAGCGGGCGACAAGAGCCTCTTGGAGCGCTTCAAGGACCTGCTCGGCGGCAAAGAGGGGCGCGCGCGCTCATGACGCGGAGAGACCCTCTGGGGAGATACTGATGGCGAAATGTGCGAAATGCATGAAGCAACCCGCCCGGCGCGAGTGTGCCGCATTAGGGGAGCGAATCTGCCCGCTCTGCTGCGCGCACTTGCGGATGCTCGTTCTGGCGTGCCCGGAGCACTGCCCATACCTTCAAGATGCCCGCCGCACGACGGGAGAGCGGCGCATGGGGCAGTTGCTCGCGCATCTGTCCGCGATGGGGAAGGAATCGTTGGTGGAAGTTCTCGCGCACATGAGTCCGCTGTTGGCATTTCTGGAGAGGGCGATCGTCGAGGTGCAGCGCCAACGCTTTCGCGACCTCACGGACGATGAGGTCTTGGCTGGAGTGGAGAACGCCATCCGAACGTACGAGACGCTCGAACGAGGGATCATTTACGAACATCGCTCGGAATCCCCGCGCGTTCATGCCGTGACGGAGTCGCTCTTGAAGGCTTTGGAGCGCGTGGAGAAGGACCTTGTCGAGCGCGGAGCGCGCATTCGAACGAGCGAGGCGCTGGCGTGCCTGCGCGTGCTGGCCGAATCCGTTCGCGCGATAAAGGACGAGCGGGAGGCGCAGGCGTATCTTCGCGTCGCCGCCCTCTTTCAGCCCTACCCCAGGTCGGAATCGCGCCTCATCGTCGTGCCGGAGTGAACGAGCGCTCCGGCAGCGAAGACCGGGCGAGAAGCCATGAGTCGGGCGAAGGCCATCGAGCGAATCCTGATTCGCGGGGTGAACTGGGTTGGCGACTCGGTCATGACGATCCCGGCGTTACGCCAGTTGCGACGCGCCTTCCCTCATGCGCATCTGACGCTACTTGTGCGGCCGCCGCTGGCCGGCCTCTTTCGCGGGGCGGAGTTTGTGGATGAAGTGGTTCCATTGGAGCTGCGCTCAGCGCGCGAGTATTGGCGGGCGATAGCCATGTTGCGCGCTCGGCGATACGATATGGCCGTCCTCTTGCCAAATGCCTTTGGCGCGGCGCTTCTGACCTTCGCGGCTGGCATTCCGATTCGCGTCGGTTATCCGACCGATGGACGCGCGTGGCTACTCACACATCGCATCCCGCTGAGGCCTCACTGGCGACGAGAGCATCAGGTCTATTTCTACCTCCATCTGATCGCCGAACTCGAACACCGCCTTGGTGGGGCCGAGCGCGTATCGTTCGCTGATCCGATTCCTCGATTGACCGTCTCCGAAGAGCGGAAGCGGGGGGCGTTGGCCTTCTTGGCCGAGCGGGGCGTGGACGTGGGGCGGAAGATCGTGGTCGTGAATCCGGGGGCGGTGAACAGTCGCGCGAAGCAGTGGCTGCCCGAACGCTTCGCGGCTGTCGGCGATGCCTTGCTGGAGCGCGGCGATACGTCGGTCGTCCTCATCGGCACGCCGGCGGAGCGAGCGATCTCCGAAGCGGTGCGTCGGCACATGCGTTACGCGCCCGTCGTCGTAACTGGCGAGACGAGTGTGGAATTGATGGTGGCCATCTTGAGCTGCGCGCGACTGGTCATCTCCAACGATACGGGGGCGGCGCATGTGGCCCCCGCTGTTGGCACGCCGGTGATCGTGCTCTTCGGTCCGACGGAAGATCTTGCCACGCGCCCTTTTTCGGATCGGGCCCTTGTGATCCGCAAGCCTGTGGCGTGCGCCCCGTGCATGCGGCGCGAGTGCCCGATTGACCACCGCTGCATGACCGGCATCGCGGTCGAGGACGTCGTGCGTCCGGCTTTCCGCCTGTTGGACGAAGGGGGATGGGCGCGCGCCTTCGTCGCGTCTTAGAGCGATGGTAAGACCGTCGGACATCGACGAGTTGGGGGAAGGCATGCTGGATCTCGACTGGCGGCGCCACCGAAGAACGTCCGAGCCGGGACGCGCGCGCGCCGTCTTCCTCGATCGCGATGGCACGCTCAGTGAAGACGTCGGGTATGCGTGCGAGGTCGCGCAGTATCGGCTCTTCCCGTGGACGGTTCCGGCACTGCGCGCTCTTCGACAGGCCGGATATCGCGTGATCGTCCTCACGAACCAATCGGGCGTCGCACGAGGATATTTCCCCGAGACCATGGTGCAGGAGGTACATCGCCGGTTCGAGCGGGAGTTGCGGGAGCATGGGGCCCAGTGGGATGCCATCTACTATTGTCCCCATCATCCCGAGGGGATTGTGCCTGCTTATCGCCGGATGTGCGCGTGTCGGAAGCCGGCGACCGGGCTTGTCGAGCGCGCAGCGCGAGAGTTCGCGCTTGATCTCCCGCGGTGCGTCTTCATCGGCGACAAGTACACCGACATTATGCTCGCACATCGGGTCGGCGCGCGCGGCGTCTTAGTGTTGACCGGACATGGGCGAGAGGAATGGGCGCGTTCCCGAAAGGAAGGGTGGCGCCCTCCCGATCATGTGGCCGGGAATTTGTGGGAGGCCGTTCAGTGGGTGTTGAGTCATGAGGGCGGGGCCGAGTGCGACGCGACTCCTTGACGTGATCGCGCGATTCCGCAGCCGTCGGATCGTCGTCGTGGGCGATCTCATCGCCGATGAATTCGTCTACGGGGAGATCTCGCGTATCTCACGGGAAGCGCCGGTGATGATCCTTCGGTTCGAACACAAGGAGATGCAGCCCGGAGGATGCGGCAATGCGGCGGCGAATCTCGCGGCGCTGGGGGCTGAGGTGGCTGTCGTCGGCATCGTCGGGCGGGATGCCGAAGGACGCGCCATCGTGCGTGCCCTCCGGCAGCGCGGCGTGGATGTCTCGGCGGTGAGCGTCGTGCCTGGATATCGCACTCCCACGAAGACGCGCATCCTCGCCGGATCTGTTCATTCGACGCGCCAGCAGGTGATCCGCATCGATCGAGAGCCCGAGTCTCCTCCGCCTGAAGTCGCTCTTCGCGCGCTCGTTCCTCGCGTGCGCGAGCTGGCCACCTCGGCCGATGGGGTCATCCTCTCCGACTATCACTATGGCCTTGTTCATCCCCTCCTGGTGGAAGCCGTTCGGCGCCTGGCGCAACGCGGTCTGCTCGTCACCGTGGATTCCCGGCATCGGCTATTGGAGCTGGGCGGATTCACGTCGGCGACGCCGAATCAATCGGAGGTCGAGGAGGTCTATGGGCGACATCTCGACGATCTCTCCGCGCTGGAGAGAGCCGGGCGCCAGTTGCGTCGCCGCTTGCAGCTGGCTGCCCTTTTGATCACGCGTGGGAAGGAGGGGATGTCTCTGTTCCAGGATGGACATCCGGTCGTTCATCTGCCCGTCGTGGGCAGCCGCGAGCCGGTGGATGTGACCGGAGCGGGGGATACGGTGATCGCCACGTACACACTCGCGCTCGCAGCGGGAGCGAGTTTTCTGGAAGCTGCACATCTGGCTAATCACGCCGGCGGGATCGTCGTCATGAAGCGCGGCACGGCGACGGTCAGCGGAGCCGAGCTTCGCGCTTCCATTCTCTCTTGGGATGTTCGCGATGAGCAGGGCGAAGATTCGTTCTCTCGATGAGCTTCGACGCGACGTCGCGGCTGCGCGAGCGCGCGGTCAACGCATCGTGCTCGCCAATGGGTGCTTCGATCTCCTCCACGTCGGACACGTTCGATACCTGCAGGCGGCGCGACGGCTGGGCGATCTCCTCATCGTCGGCGTGAATTCCGATGCCGCCGTTCGCGCGTTGAAGGGGGAGGGGCGTCCCATCCTGCCGGCCGAAGAGCGTGCGGAGATCGTCGCCGCTTTCGCGTGTGTGGATTATGTCGTCATCTTCGACGACGTGACGGTCGCGCCGCTGCTGGAGGCCTTGCGTCCCGACGTGCACGCCAAGGGGACAGATTATACGCCGGAGACAGTCCCGGAGCGAGAGATCGTTCGAGGCTATGGGGGACGAGTCGCTATCGTCGGCGATGAGAAGTGCCATTCGAGCCGCGATGTGATTGCGAGAATTCGCCAAGCGAACGCGTGATGAACGTCCTCATCGTCAAGCTGAGCGCCATCGGCGACGTCATCCATACGCTTCCAGCCCTCGCTCGACTTCGGCGCGCCTTCCCGCAAGCGCGAATCAGTTGGATCGTCGAGCGCGCGGTGGCTGAGTTGCTGCGGGATCACCCGATGCTCGACGCGGTGATCGAGGTGGACACGCGACGCTGGCGAAAGCGCTGGCTCGCTCGCGCGACGTGGGAGGAGGTCCAAGATGCCCTCGCGCTTCTGCGGCACCACCGTTATGATCTCGGCTTCGATTTTCAGGGATTGATGAAATCGGCTGTGGTGCTCTGGCTCTCCGGAGCCGAGCGGCGTATCGGGTTCGAGACGGCAGCGCTCAAGGAGAAAGCGAGTCGGCTGTTTCTGACGGAGCAAGTCCCCGTTCCCGCTGATGCGCATGTGATCGAGCGAAATCTCGCGCTCGTGCGGCATGTGGTTGGGGGAAGTGAAGATCGAGGCCCGTACGAATTCCCCCTCTCGATCTCGGGGGAGGATCGCCGCGCGGTGGAGGAGCGCCTGGAGGTATTGGGCATTCAGGACTTCGCGCTCCTCAATCCGGGAGGGGGATGGGCGGCCAAGCGCTGGCCGCCGGAGCGGTACGGGGCGGTCGCGGATTTCCTCTGGGAGCGCTACGGATGGATCTCGCTGGTACCCTTCGGCCCGTCCGAAGAGGTGTTGGCGCAGATGGTCGCGCGCGCCTCGCGGTGGAAGAAAGCCGTGCCGTTTCCCTGTACGCTCAAGCAACTGGCAGCGCTCGCCGATCGCGCGCGCGTATTCCTTGGTGGAGATACGGGACCGTTGCATTTGGCGGCCGCGCGCGGGACACCCATTGTCGCCCTCTATGGGCCGACCTCAGCGCAGCGCAACGGTCCGTTTCATCCGGAGGATCAAGTCATCGAGCGACCGCCGGCTTCCGGCTATCGCTACTACAGCCGGCGACAGCGCGATGCCGGATTTCTGGATATCCCCGTCTACGAAGTCATCGCGGCAATCGAGCGGCGCGTCGCTCTGGCGGAGAAATCCTCTGCGCTGGCCCGAAAGGGGGGTCCTCCCGATTCTTGAGCAAACCATGATTCGCTCGAAATGGAGGCAATGGTTGCGGGCGCATCTTGGGTTGCTGCGAGCCCTGCGTCGCGCGCGCGTTCCCGCGAGCGTGGGACTGTTGATCGTCTTCTTGATCGAGGCGGAGCCAACGATCGCGTCGGTCCTCGGTGGAGCGGCACTTGCCCTCCCCGGATTAGGCCTTCGCGCGTGGGCCTCTCGCCACCTTCGGAAAGACCGTGCGCTCGCGACGACAGGCCCTTACGCGTATACGCGCAATCCGCTCTATCTCGGCTCTTTCCTTCTCGGGCTGGCGCTTGCGCTCGCTTGTCGAAGCAAGTGGCTTTTGGTATGTTTCTTCATCTTTTTCGCGAGCGTGTACGTACCGACAATGATCGTGGAGGCGGAGCATCTGCGAGCGCTATTCGGCGCGGCGTTTGAGACCTACGAACGGCAAGTCCCTCTCTTCTTCCCGAGGCCTTGGCGGCGTTTTGGCGCTTCGGGGAACGCTGAGGGGGATTGGACGCTCTACATCGAGAATCGGGAATATCGCGTACTGCTTGGCTATGGGTTGGTCCTGGCGGTTCTATTGGCCAAGGCCGTGTGATCGGTGCGCGTCTCTTAAGCGAGCCTGGAGCGCGCTCTTGATCGGCGGGCTCCTGTTCGCTTTGATCCCAACGCGCGCAGGCGGAAATGGCCACGCGGTCTTAGCGCCCGTGCAAGAGGCCGCGTCGGCTCTCCCGCTTCCTTTCGCCGAGGGGGAGCGGCTCGTGTATCAAGCGCGCTATTCCAAGCTCCTTCTCTCGGCCATCGTGGGGCGCCTCACCTTCACCTTTGGACGCTCGCAGGAGCGTCCCCTGTTGAACGCCTACCATCTGCGGGTGGAAGCCGTCTCCGAAGGGGTACTCATGGCGCTTCTGGGGATTCGCGTGGAGGATCTCTTCGAGTCCTTCGTGGATCCGCAGGATTTCGGTGTGCTGCGGACGCGGAAGCAGCTCGTCGAGGGGTCGAAGCGGAGCTTTCACCTCGCCCTCTTCGATCGGGAGCGCGCATCGGTCACCTATATCGTGCGCGATCTCGCGCGGCCGGTCGAGCCGCCGAAGGTGAAGGAGAACGCCACACGCCCTTGGGTGCAGGACATCCTCTCCGGCATCTATTACGTCCGCACGCAACCGCTCATGCCGGGAAGCGTGCTCCGCTTCCCCGTGAGCGATGAGGGGGAGACCTACGATGTGGAGGTCCGCGTGCACGAGATCGAGGAGGTGGAGACGCCGCGCGGCCGCGTCTCGGCCATCAAGATCGAGCCGTTGGTGTTTGGTCCGGGTCGCTTGATTCGCAAGGAGGGGGAGATGTTCATCTGGCTGAGTGCGGACGGACGCCGCGTGCCGCTTCTTGCGCGGGTGCGCGGTGGATTCGGAGTGGTGCAGGTGCAGTTGATCGAGGAGGAGCCGGGGGCTTCCGCGCAGCCGGGGGACGACGCTCGCCCGATACGGTGACCGGATGGAGATTCGCCTCACGCACATCGGTGGGGGATACGCCGGGCGGCGGGAAGTCCTATCGAAGGATCGCATCACGTTTGGGCGCGCCGCCGACAACGATGTGCGGTTGAGTCCGCAGGACGTGCGGGCCTCGGCGCATCATGCTGTCCTGTTCGTCTCGGACGAAGGCGTGGTGGTCGAGGACCTGAATAGCACCAACGGCACCTATGTGAATGGCGTGCGCGTCCATCGGGCGCGCATCCGAAATGGAGATGTCCTGCAATTCGGTCGGCGAGGACCAAGCGTGAGGATCGAGATCGTCGCTTCGACTGAGGAGGCCGAGTCGGTGACTCCGGAGGCGCCGACCGCTCCCACGCTCGTCGAGTCGGTGGCGTCTTCGACGGCGTGGCGCGTCGGGCGCACGACCGTGCAGTTGATGATTGACCAAGCCGTGCGGCGTTCCGCGCGCCTCTGGCGGCGATGGGTCGTGGGAGTCGCCCTTGGGATACTCGTCGCCATTGGGATCGCCCTCGGAATCCTCTGGCGCGGCGAGCGCGAGCGGTCTGCGTCTGTGGAGGAAGCGAATCCGCTTGTGCGCGTCGCGGTACGTAATCAAGCGGCCGTCGTCTTGATCCAGCACCACTTTCGGATTCTCGACGCCCGAGGGCGAGAGGTGAACACGGCCTTGAGCGAAGGATCGGGATTCGCCATAGACCCTCAAGGAGTGATCGCCACCAATTATCATCTGGTGCGTCCGTGGGAGTTCGACGCACGCTTCGCCGGTCAAGCGATCACGCCAGTCTCGCAATCGCTCAAGGTGATCTTCGCTGATCGTGCGCCCGATGAGGCTCTGGAAGCGCGCCTGGTGCGCGGTTCGCCGGAGATGGATATCGCGCTCTTGAAGGTGGATGCGCCGACCCCACTTCCCGTCGTCGAGGGCTTTGAACCGGATCCCGCGCGCGTGCGACAGGGGGACGAAGTCGCGATCATCGGATTTCCGCTCGGTTCGGCCCTGCTGCAGACGACCGGTCAGGAGCGCGCGACGACGACGCTTACCCGAAGCACGATCAGCAAGGTGAGTCCGACGCTGCTGCAGTTGGATGCACCGGTCATTCAAGGTTATAGCGGTAGTCCCATCTTCAATCGCGAGGGGAAAGTCATCGGCATCCTAACGGCGCGGTTGGGCGAGCGCGGGGAGCCCATTGATCCGAGCGCGCGCGCGATCGGGCTCGGGACGCCGATCCGCTTTCTCCTGCAACTCCTCAAGGAGGTGCCATGACGATCCCTGAGTTTCATCCTCCTCACCGTCTGTTGCTCGGCCCTGGCCCCAGTCCCGTCGAGGATCGAGTCTTGCGCGCCATGAGTGCTCCGGTGCTCGGGCACCTCGATCCGGTCTTCCTCTCGTGCATGACCGATGTGCAGCATCTGCTGCGCTACGTCTTTGAGACGCAGAATCGCGTCACGTTCCCGGTCTCCGGGACCGGCAGCGCGGGAATGGAGGCGGCGCTGGCGAATCTTCTGGAGCCGGATGAGGAGGTCATCATCGGCATTCATGGATTTTTTGGCGAGCGCATGTATGAGATGGCCACGCGCTTGGGGGCGCGCCCAATCCGTGTGGAAGCGGAGTGGGGGCGTCCGCTCGAAGACCGGGAGATTCGGACAGCACTCGAGCGTTCGCGGGCGCGCATCGTTTGCGTGGTGCATGCGGAGACCTCGACCGGCGTACGGCAGCCGCTGGAGCCCATCGCTCAGCTAGTCGCCGAGCGCGAGGGAATCCTCGTCGTGGATGCAGTGACCAGCCTGGGGGGACATCCCGTGGGTGTGGATCGCTTGGGCATCGGCGTATGTTACTCGGGATCGCAGAAAGCGCTCAGTTGCCCACCGGGACTGGCGCCGATCACGTTCTCCGAAGCCGCCTTGGAGAAAGTGCGTCGGCGCAAGAGGGCGGTGCCCAGTTGGTATCTCGACGTCTCGCTCATCGAGCGCTACTGGGGGAGCGAGCGGAGTTATCACCACACGGCGCCCATCAGCTTGAACTATGCCTTGCGCGAGGCGTTGCGTATGGTCGCCGAAGAGGGATTGGAAGCTCGTTGGCGGAGACACGAGCGGAACGCCCAAGCGCTGTGGGCAGGACTGGAGGCGATGGGCCTGCAACTCTTCGTCCCACGCGAATATCGGCTGTGGACGCTCACGACGATTCGCGTCCCCGAGGGCGTGGACGATGCGCGGGTGCGTGCCCGGTTGCTCGAGGAGTTCAACATCGAGATCGGGGGCGGATTGGGACCGTTGCGCGGGAAGATCTGGCGCGTGGGGTTGATGGGCGCGGGCAGCACGCGCCACAATGTCTTGCTCTTCCTAAGCGCTTTGGAGAGCGCGTTGCGTCGCGAGGGGGTCCGATGCGAATCGGGCATCTCCGCAGCGCTGGAGGCGTATGAGGAGTGAGTCGGAAAGAGATCATCCGCTGCTTTTCACTTCCACCGCTCCCAGGGGGGTCAACGCCTCCACGAGGCCTTGCGTGCGTCCGACGACGACGATGAGGAGATCATTCGGAGAGAGATACTTCTCGGCCACGCGCATGACCTCCTCGCGCGTCACGCGCTGCACGCGGGCGGGGAATCGCGGCACGTAGTCTCGTCCCAACCCGTGGAGCTCAACGAAGTGTAGCGCCTCGACCAATTGCCGAGGCGCAAGCGCATTCGGGGTAAAGCGCTCCTCCCATCGCCGTTGCGCCTCGGCGAGTTCCTCGGCCGTCGGACCTTCGGCGCGCATCGCCCTCAGAATCCCCAGGGCGCGTTCGATCGCCGAGACGACCTGTTCGTTCGGGACCGCGAATGAGAGCAGAAATGGGCCGCGATGCGTGCGCAGGTCGAATCGGCAGCGCACGTCTGCCAAAGGAACGCCTCCTTTTGACGCCTCCCTCTCAAGCCGGAGGCGAATCACCTCAGCGAGCATGAGCGTCGGGACATAGTCCTCGGAGAAGCGCTCTAGGCCAAAGGAGCCGATGCGGATGTGGGCGAGTGGGGCGTCCGGGAGATCGCGCAGGAGGATGCGCACACCTTGAGCCGGCGCCGGGGCGACGAACGTGGGAGGGACGATCTTCCCTTTGAGCATGGCGCCGAAATTCGGGCGGATGAGGGGCATCAACGTGGCCGGAGAGAAAGGACTGAGGACGATGAGCGTCGCGTTATTGGCGATGAAGAAACGGGCGTGATGGCGCGCAATGTCCACCGGCGTGATCGCCGCGATCTCTTCCGGCACGCCTTCGGCCGGGCGGGCGTAGGGGTGCGGATGATAGAGGGCGCGGTACCATTCTTCATCCGCGATCTGGGAGGGATCGCGCCGCTTGGCTCTCACTTCATCGAGGAAGCGCGCTTTTAAAGCCATCAACGCCTCGGCCTCGAACGTCGGTCGGGAGACGACGCGCGCCATGAGCCGAATGAGCTCCGGCAGACCGCGCGCCGGGGCCTCTACGGTGATCGTCGTCGCATCCCAGGTGACCTCCGTCCGAAGGGTCGCTTCAAGCGCTGCGAGACGTTGCCGCAGGGTCGCTTCGCTCAAGTCCTCGGCACCCAACCAGATCGCGCGCGCCGTCAGCGCGGCCGTGCCCGACTTCCCCGCGCGGTCGAAGGCCGCGCCGCTTTTGATCATGAGGCTCAGCACAGCTTCAGAGGCCTCGGGGCGCTCCAGGAGAATGATCTGCAGGCCATTGAGGAGATAGTCATAGTAGGCGTTCGGAAACAGCGCATCTACCGGTTGCTGCCTAGGCGGTGGTGTTCCTACAGCGCAGCTTGAGCTCGACGAGAGCCCACGGACGATCTCCGTATGTCCTTCACCGAGGACGCCCATGCCTATTGCCATTCCGAGGATCATCCGTCCGATCCGCCACCATCGGCTCATGTCATGCCTCCTCATGCGCCTTAAGATTGTGATGAGGCTCACCGGATTGTTCAAGGGGCGTTCGCCGGCATTCGCGCGACGCCGCGCTCGCGTTCTCCTCGCCTTCGCGAGGACGAACGAGTCGAAGCGAGCGTCCATTTCAATTGAAACTCCAGCTCCTCCTCTGTCCGTCCTCGCTCGTGCTCAATGCTGATCGTAGCGTGGGCCGGGACGCGCACGTGCTCTCCTGCCACGCGGATGCGAAACGCTTTGCCTTGTTCCAGGGCGTCCGCCAGACGACGCAGCTTCGCGATGAAGAGCCTCTTCGGATATTCCTTCTCGACGTCTCGTCGGCGCTTCTTCGGCATCTGAGCCCCCTAGGACCTCATGGAGCGGGCCGTGCGCTGGTATTTCGGACGCTGAGTCCCGCTCTCGCTCAGCCAACTATGATAGCGTGAGATCGCGGGCGCGTCACGGCATGCGATTGCTCAAGTCTTGCGCTCCTTGGTAGAATTGGGACTTTGCATGTGGCGACGATGTTCGCGCGTCGGATGATCATCGGCGTCATGGGGAGTTCGCAGTGCGATTCGGCCATTTATGAGCAAGCGCGTGCGGTGGGACGACTCATCGCCGAGCGCGGAGCTGTCCTGCTGTGTGGGGGATTGGGAGGCGTGATGGAAGCGGCGGCGCGCGGTGCCTGTGAAGCCGGAGGACTCACCGTCGGTATCCTCCCGGGCGGGAGCGAGCGCGAATCGCCTCCGAATCCATACATTCAGATCGCGATCTTCACGGGCCTCTCCGAGGCCCGAAACGTCATCAACGTCCGTTCGGCAGATGCCATCATCGCGATCGCCGGGGGATATGGCACGCTCTCGGAGATCGCCCTTGCTCTGAAGGTGGGGAAGCCCGTCGTCCTCCTGCATTCGTGGCGATTCCAGTCTCCATTTGGAGAAGCCGAAGGCGTCGTGCGCGCGGCTGAGACGCCGGAGGAAGCCGTGGCGCTCGCTTTCGAGTTGCTCTCTCGGATGCGCTGAAGATGATGCTCTTGGACCCGAGATGAAGACCTATCGAGCCGTCCTCTTCGATTTGTTCGATACGATCGTGGACTTTCATCGCGATCGGTTGCCTCAAGTCCGCTTTGGCGAACAAACGCTCTTCTCAACGAGTGGCGTCGTCTACGAGGTCCTTCGTGGGTACGCGCCGCAGCTCGAGTTCGAGACGTTTTACGAAGCCTTTCGCGAGTCCTGGCGTCAGGTGGAGGAGCGTCGGAAAGCGGAGTTGCGGGAATATCCCTCTCACGTTCGCTTTCGACGGCTCCTCGAGCTGCTCCACTTGGAGACGCTCTCGGACGACGTCGTCGAGCGCCTCGTGCGCGCGCACATGGAGACGTGGTCGCGCGGTGCTGAGCTGCCGGAAGCGAATCGTCAGCTCCTTCTCCGCGCGCGGGAGCGCTTTCCTCTCGGGCTCGTCTCGAACTTCGATCATCCGCCGACAGCGCATCGGATCTTACGCGACTTCGGCATCTCCGAGCTTTTCACCGTGATCGTCATCTCGGCGGAGGTCTCCTGGCGCAAGCCCCATCGGGAGATCTTCCTTCGGGCGCTCACCCGATTGGAGGTCTCTCCGCGCGACGCGCTCTTTGTCGGCGACACTTTTGAGGCGGATGTCCTCGGTGCCAAGAGTATCGGCATGGACGTCGCGTGGCTGAATCGGCGCGGCGAGGACATCCCCGAGGATGTCGTAGACCCCGATTACGTCCTCGCACGCCTTGAGGATCTCGCCCCCGTGCTCGGCCTTTAGTCTCTGCTGGCGCTAAGCGCCTCCACCCTTTGTCGGGAGGGCGCCCATCGAGCGGAGGCGTTCGCGGGCATGTTCGGCGAACTCATGCGTGGGGAATTCTTCGATCACTCGGGAGTAGAGTTCGATGGCGAGATCGCGTCGGCCCGTATGGCGATAGACTTCTCCAAGCAGGAAGTAGACCTCTGCGATGCGAGAGAAGGCCGGATGCTCGCGCACGATCGCCTGCAGGCGACCTTCGGCAGCCTTCCACTTCTTCCGCTTGATATAGAAGCGTGCGACTTCCAGATCATGCCGTGCGGTGCGTTCCAATTCCGGGCTGCGCGGATCCAATAGCGGGCCTCGCGAGACGTTCCCCTGCAGCGCCGCGAGCGTCATTCCGGAGGACCCAACAAACCCCGCGCACAAAAGGGACACCATTCGGATGAGAAGGCGCTTCCGGCGCTCCGGCGAACGTCGTTCGTCCTGATGTCGGTCTCGCCGTGCTCGGCCTCCCATAGAACGGTTCACTCCTCGATGGGGAAGTATTTGCTCAGGATCGCCGAGAGCCGCCGGACGGTCTCCATCGGGATCGCAGCGCGGTCGGTTTGAATGGCATGCCGCAGGGCGGATTGGCACCGGCAGGCGCCGGTCGCCTCTTTGAGCAGTCCGACGGCGGCTCGGACGATGCGTTTGGCGTTGGCCGTATTGCGGTTGAGATAATCGAGCACCATCTCGACGGTGACCGAATCGTGAGCGGGATGCCAACAATCGTAATCGGTCACCAATGCCAGTGTCGCGTAACAGATCTCGGCCTCGCGCGCGAGCTTGGCTTCTTGCAAGTTCGTCATCCCGATGACGTCCATCCCCCAGGCGCGATAGACGTGCGATTCGGCTCGAGTCGAGAAGGCTGGCCCCTCGATGCAGACATACGTCCCTCCGCGATGCACGCGCAGGCCTTCGATCTGCCGGGCGGCGCGTTCGAGGGCATCGCTCACAACCGGGCAGACGGGATCGGCGAACGAGATATGCGCGACGATCCCATCGCCGAAGAACGTGGATGGGCGTTGGCGCGTCCGATCGAAGAACTGGTCGGGAATGACGATATCGAGCGGGGCATATTTCTCCTGCAGGGAGCCGACGGCGCTCACCGAAATGATGCGTTCGACGCCGAGCAGCTTCAGGGCATAGATATTCGCGCGAAAGGGTAACTCAGTCGGCAACAGGCGATGCCCGCGTCCGTGCCGCGCGAGGAACGCAACGCGCACGCCTTCGAGCGTGCCCAGGAGAAACGCCTCCGAGGGTTTGCCGAAAGGGGTATCTACGATGATCTCCTCGACGTCGCTCAGTCCCTCCATTTCGTAAAACCCACTGCCGCCGATGATTCCGATTTTCGCTTCCGCCATCTCATCCTCCCTCAATGGGAATGACGTGAAATCGCCCTTCGGCTTCGATGATGCGCCCGATGGGGATTTGCGGATCGTGATAAAAGACGCAGAGCCATCCTTCGCGGACGGCCTGAGGGAGCAATCGGTTCTTTTGCTCGAGCGTCTCCAGCGGGTAATGGTCCAATGCGGCGATCCACGGCTTCTGGACATGTGGCGTCATTGGGATGAGATCGCTCCAGAAGACCGCCGTGCGATCCTCCGAATGGAGGAAGACGATCTGAAGGTCGCGATTGTGACCGCGCACGCGCACCAGGCGAACACCCGGGACGATCTCCCGGTCGCCTTCGATCAATTCGAGTTGTCCACTTTCTCGCAGGGGCTCCCACGTGATGGGACGGTAGCTGGCGCGATCCCGCTCGTTTGGGGCGTTCGCATGCTCATATTCGCCGCGCTGGACGATGTAGCGAGCGCGCGGGAACGTGGGCACGAGTCGCTCCTGGTGGCGTCGCGTGTTATTCCCGGCATGATCAAAATGCAGGTGCGTGTTGATGACGATGTCGATGTCTTCGGGGCTGAGGCCACGATCGGCGAGTTGCTGAAGGAGGGGGCGCGGCCGATTCGGGGCGTAAATCTGATGAAACTTCTCATCCCACACGTCGCCCAAGCCCGTGTCCACGAGGATGTTGTATCGGCCCGTGCGCACGAGCAAGCAGTTCAGGCCCATGAGGATGCGATTCTTCTGGTCAGCCGGAGCCACCCGCTCCCAAAGCACCTTGGGGACGATGCCGAACATCATCCCCCCATCCAGTCGCCAAGTCCCGTCGCTCACCACCTCGAGCGTCATCTTCCCTAGCGAGATCGGACCGGTCACCGATCGTGGCCTCCTTCAAGAATGGGATGGCGCTCCCTCGACCGTGATGGGGTAGCGCTTGAGGATTTGGGTGATCCGCTCCTGAATCTTCTTCTGCCGAAGCGTTTGCTCGATCTGCAAGCGCGTCTCCTCATCCAAAGGGGCGATGCGCCGCGCTTCGACCTTGATGATGTGAAATCCGTAGCTCGTCTCCACGAGGTCGCTGATCTGTCCTGGCTGCAAGGCGAATGCGGCTTCCTCGAACTCCCGCACCATGCGGCCCCGGCCAAAGAAGTCGAGATCGCCACCTCTGTCCTTCGAGCCAGGATCATCGGAGAACTCGCGCGCTAAGGCTGCGAAATCTTCCCCCGCGCGAGCCCGACGCAAAACCTCTTGGGCCTTTCGACGCACGGTCTCCTTCTCTGGCGGAGGATTCCCATCTCGCGCGATCGGGCGCGTGCTGAAGAGGATGTGCCGGGCTCGGACTTGCTCGAACTCGGTCCGATGTTCTTCGTAGTAGCGACGGATCTCCTCGTCGCTCACGGATGTGCGCTGTTGCAATTCGCGCAGCAGATAGCTCTGCAAGATGAATTCGGGGAAGATGCGGAGCTGAAGCGCGATGCGTGGATCTCGATCCAATCCTTCTTTGCGCGCGCGTTCGGCCAGGAGAACCAACTCGCCATATTGCCGTCGCACCTGCTCGTTGAGGGCGCTGCGAGAGAGCTGAGGGTTGGCGGCGAACACCTGATCGAGTGCCATCGGATTCGTTCGGAAGAAGCGCTCGATCTCCTGGTCCGAGATCTCCGCTTCGGGATGGCGATCGCGATAAGCCGAAGCCAGGATGGAGATCTTCTGAAGCTCCAGTTGAGCGGCGACTTCGGTTCGGCCCAGCAGCCCAAGCCGTCGGGCCTCTTGCGCCATGGCGAGCGCCTGCCGGAGTTGATCGGCGAGTTGCCGCCGGCCCTCCGGGGTGGAGAAGAAGGCGCGCCGCGATTCCGGCATCCCTTCGAGCAAGGTCTCCAGATCGGCTGCGGAGAGATGCGTCAGTGGAGGACGATCGGCGAGGCGGCGTTGAACCAAGAGAGCCGCGGCGCCGAGCCCTAGGACGAGGGCAATGAGCCACCAGGTTCGCGATGGGCGTTTCACGTCCGGTTCCCCTCCTTCGGGACTTCGACCAACTCGATGAGTACGCCATGGGCGCTCGCCGGGTGCAGGAAGGCGATCTTCCGACCTTCCGCCCCACAGCGCGGCTCTTGGTCAATGAGACGCACGCCCTGTGCGCGCAGGCGCGCGAGCGTCCCTTCGAGGTCTGCCACTTGGAAGCAGATGTGATGCAATCCCTCGCCGCGCCGCATCAAGAAGCGACCAACGGGCGAGTCCTCACGGAGTGGTTCGAGCAGCTCAAGACGACCTTCCCCGATGGGGAGCATGGCTAGGTGGACGCCCTGCTCGGTGACCGTCTCTCGCCCGACACAGGTCAGGCCGAGCACATCCGTGTAAAACGAGAGCGCATCCTCGAGATCGCGCACGGCGATGGCGATATGATCAAGCTTCATCGTTCCGCCTCCTTCAAGACCGCCGATGGCCCTCCCAGCGCGTCAGGATCTCCTCCACGATGGAATACGGATCGCGCTCGCGACGGGCGATCGCCACAGCCCACTGGCGGAGTTCTTCCTTCGTCGTGAGCGTGTGAAGAGCGACCTCGAAGAGCCGCTCTTTGAGGAGCGCGCGAAGTCGTTGTTCGGCCATCTCCTGGCGTCGCTCATCGGCTTGAGGGCTTTGCCGGCGAAAGTCCAGGAAACGCGCGATGGCGTGGCCGAGATCCTCGATCCCTTGGCCTTCGGTGGCAATGGTTTTAATGATCGGTGGGTGCCATCCGTCCCAGCGTTCGGCGATCGCGAGCATGGCATTCAATTCGCTCTCGATGCGCGAGACGCCTTCGCGGTCCGCTTTATTGATGACGAAGATATCGCCGATTTCCATCAGGCCTGCCTTGATCGTCTGAACATCGTCGCCAAGGCCCGGCATGAGGACGACAAGAGTCACTTCGGCCATCTTCACGATGTCCACCTCATCCTGGCCAACGCCGACGGTCTCGACGATCACTGTGTCATAACCCGCGGCATCGAGGATGAGGACGGCATCACCGGTCGCGCGCGCCAGGCCGCCCAAATTCCCGCGCGTGGCCATCGAGCGAATGAAGACACCGGGATCGGTGCCGAGGGTTTGCATCCGAATGCGATCGCCAAGGATCGCTCCGCCGGTGAACGGGCTGGAGGGGTCCACGGCGATGATCCCCACGGTCTCCCCGCGAGCGCGATAATACTGCGCCAGACGATCCACGAGTGTGCTCTTGCCAACGCCCGGCGACCCCGTCACGCCCAAGACGCGGGCACGCCCCGTGTAGGGGAAAAGCCGTTGCAGAAGCGTCAAGGCGTGAGCCCCGTCGTTCTCCACCAGCGAGATCGCCCGCGCGATGGCCCGCGCGTCTTGCGCGCGGATTCGTTCGATGAGCAGAGCCAGCGCCTCTGACATGGCCTTCGGCAGACACTTAACGTTAAACGGTCTCCGGAGTCGGCGTCAAGGTGGATTCCGGTCAAGCGCAGCGGAACATCGCTTTGGGTTTGGGATTGTCCTGTGGTATAAATTCGGCCAGAGGGCCGGGAGGGGAATGAGATGGAGATGAAGCTTCAGGCGGAGGTGATGAGCCATCGGTTCGGATTGGACTCGGCCGAATGCGATGTGAAGCTCGTGTTACCGGGGACTGTCGAACGTCTGCGGCCGCTCCTGGCAATGGCGCTTGAAAAAATGGGGTATCACGTAGTGAGTGAAGATCCCCTGCAGGCTCGACGCGGCGGTGTTAATTTTTCCCTGAACGTCCTCAAGTACTCGTTGTCTCTTCACCTCGGATTCAAGTCGGTGGGGGAACAAGCGACGCAGGTGACGTTCAGTTATTCGCTCAAGCATTCGGGGATGGGGTGGGTCACAAAAGGGGACTTACCTGTCCTCGCGCGGGAGGCAGAGGCGATCGCGGCGATCGCACTGCAAGGCGCACGAGCGCCCATCTGCGGAAGGTGCGGCTCGGAGAACCCCGCCGGTTCGCGATTTTGCCGACGATGTGGTGCGCTGTTGGCGGTTTTAGAGCCGGCCGAGCTGGATGTCTTGCGCTTGGTGGCGGGGAATCGTGCGGCTTATCAGGCGATCCTCATGGGGATCGTGTGCCTCGCGGTCATGACCTGTTGTCTGGCCGTTCTGCTCTCCGACCTCCCGGTGAAGCTCGAAAGGTTCTTGATCATTCTTGGGCTTCTCGCTGGAGCGATCGGATGGGGGCCCCTGCTTTGGGGGATTTACGGATTGCGACGGAGTGTGAGCCTGCCGGGGAAAGACAGGCCGCTCAAGCAGCACGTGCGCGAAGCGCTTTCGGTGCCCTCCATTCCCTCCGATGGGGTCGCATTCTCTACGACCGAAGTGACGACGCAGCTTTTGGAGGAAGCTTTACCCCCGATGTCTGTGACGGAGGGAACGACGCAGCTCTTAGAGAACGCCCCCTCTCCTCCTTCGCGAACCCAGGAGCGAGAGGTCTCATGATCGCTCGTGGGGAGGGGAACCGATGGGCGTCTTGACGCGGGGGAGAACGCCCATCTAGCGACGGCAGAGGTGCGGATGGAATTATGGAACTTGTGGGATTGGCAGGAGTGATGGCGTCGGCTTTGGGGTTGGCGCTGACGCTCTACGGGGTGTTTTACAATGGGCGAGCCACGCGCGCGCTCATCGAGTCCATTCGTCAAGATATTCAAGCAGTGCATGAGACGACGCGAGCAGTGCAGGGGATGACGCAAGCGATCCAAGAGACGATGCGGGCGATCCAGGAGACGATGCGGGCTATTCACGAGGATGGCCAACGACGGCAGGAGGAGCTGCTCACCTATCTTCGCGAGATGGATCGCCGTCATACCGAGTTGATGGCGGCCATCGCCCAGCGCCGCTTCTGAGTCTTGGCGCTCCCGACTCGCTGAGAGGACGACTTCACCCCCTTTCGCCTGGGGCGACGTGGTGGCGACTCTCGTTCCTTCAGTCTCGCGGTTGAGATTTGACGCTGTGCGGGGGGAAGGCCTAGAATTTGGCATACTCATGCCGTTGTTTCGTCGAAAACGAGGGGGGTTGGAACCACCGTCCGAACGCGCGGGGGTGGTGAAGACCGAAGGCGTCTTCCTCAAGTGCGAGGGGTGTCGGGAAGTCCTCTATCGCAAGGATGTAGAGGAGAACCTGATGGTCTGTCCCCGCTGCGGGTATCACTTCAAGATCTCGGCTCGTCAACGGCTGGCGTTGCTTTTCGATGACGGGGTGTACACGGAGCTGGATGCGCACTTGGTCTCGGCCGATCCGCTGAACTTCTATGACCTGCGGAGTTATAAGGATCGTCTGACATCGGCGCAGAAGGCGACGGGGGTGCTCGAAGCGATCCTCACCGGGGAGGGGACGATCGGTGGATATCCGGCGATCATTCAGGCGATGGAATATGCCTTCATCGGGGGGAGCATGGGTTCGGTCGTGGGGGAGAAGGTCACGCGGGCGATCGAGCGGGCTTTGCAAACGCGTGCGGCGCTCATCATCGTCTCTGCTTCGGGAGGGGCGCGCATGATGGAGGGCGTATTGAGCCTCATGCAGATGGCGAAGATCTCGGCGGCGCTCGCGCGTCTGGATGAGGCGGGCGTGCCCTACATCTCCGTGATGACCGATCCCACGACCGGAGGGGTGACAGCGAGTTTCGCCATGTTGGGGGATTTGAATATCGCCGAGCCGGGAGCGCTCATCGGATTCGCCGGACCGCGCGTGATCGAGCAGACGATCCGGCAGAAGCTGCCCGAGGGGTTTCAGCGCTCGGAGTTCCTCTTGGAACATGGGATGCTCGATGCGGTCGTGGACCGACGGCAGTTGCGGGATTTCTTGATCAAGACGCTCGCCTTCATGATGCCTGATCAGCAGCGACCTCCGGCGAGCGGGAGGCGGGAGGCGCGAGAGAAGCCACGGTGAACTACTGGGAGACGCTGGCCTACCTGGAGTGGCTCGGGCACGAGACGCTGCGGGCCCGATTTGGGTTGGAGAAGATTCGTCGCCTCTTAGCCGAGCTTGGGGATCCACAGACCGCCTATCCCTCGATCCTCATCGCGGGGACGAATGGGAAAGGTTCCACGGCGGCGATGGTGGAGGCTATCCTGCGGCGGGCTGGGTTGCGGACGGGGCTCTACACGTCTCCTCATCTGGTGCGCGTCGAGGAGCGAATTCGTGTCCTCGGGTGCGAGATCGCCCCCGAGGAATTCGCGGCGCTCGCCACGCGCGTGCGCGCTGTGTCGGAGGCGCTTCTCGAGCGCGGGGAGATCGAGGCGCACCCGACATACTTCGAGTTCCTCACGGCCGTCGGCTTTGAGTACTTCCGCGAGAAGGCGATTGAGGTCGCCGTCCTCGAAGTCGGGCTCGGGGGACGGCTGGATGCGACCAACGTCGTCCCCCCATTTCTCTCCTTAGTCACGAGCATTGACATTGACCACGAGCAATATTTGGGCTCGACGATCGCTTCCATCGCGCGGGAGAAGGCGATGATCATCAAGCCGGGCGCGCGCGCGGTCCTCGCGCGGCAGCCCCCGGAGGCGCGGGCCGTTCTGCTCGCGCGATGTCGGGAGTGTGGGGTCTCTCCGATATGGGCGGATGAGGCGGTGGAAATCCTCGGCAGCGAGCCCGACGGACGATTCGCGTTCGCTTATCGCGCGGCTTCGGGCCAGCACCGGAGTGTTCATCTCGCCCTGCGCGGGCGACATCAGATCGAGAACGCGCTCGTGGCTATTCGCGCGGTGGAGGTCCTACGCGAGTTGGGATATTCGATTCTCGACGAGGCCATTGGCCATGGGCTCGAATCGGTCGAATGGCCGGGACGGTTGGAGATCATTGGGCTGTCGGGTCCATTGCTGTTGCTCGATGGAGCGCACAATACGGCCGGAGCGCGCGCGGTGCGCGCGTATCTGGAGGAATTTGCGCGCCGGCCGCTCACGCTCGTCTTTGGAACGATGCGCGACAAGCGGATCGCCGAGATGGCCGCCGAGCTGTTCCCCTTGGCCGATGTCCTCATCCTGACGCGCGTCTCAGACGAGCGGGCGGCGCCGCTTGCGCAACTTCTGGAGCAGACGGCCGATCTGCGACGTCGGCTCGGCCGACCGACCGAGGCCGTGGAGCCTGCGGAGCTGGCGTTCGACCTGGCTTGGGAGCGGACGCCTCCGGATGGAATGATTTGCGTGACCGGTTCGCTCTATCTCGTCGGCGAGGCGAAGAAGTGGTTGGCTCGAGCCCACGGCGAAGGGGGCGCATGTATCCTCGGGCGAGAGGAAGCAGGTGATTAAACCACCAGCTGTGCGTCCGGGAGACGTGATCGGCATCGTCGCTCCGGCCAGCGACATCAAACCGGAGCGGTTGGCGGCCGGCGCGCGCGAGCTGGAACGCCTTGGGTTTCGCGTCAAGTTCTCGCCTTCGATCTTCGCGCGGGAGATGTATCTGGCCGGTTCCGATCGGCGACGCGCCGAGGAGTTGATGGCGATGTTCGGCGATCCTGAGGTGAAAGCGGTCTTCGCCGCGCGTGGAGGATACGGCTCGGTCCGCCTCTTACCATACCTCGATGAGGAAGCGCTGCGCGCGCATCCGAAGATCTTCATGGGCTATAGCGACATCACGACGCTGCTGGTCTACTTCCAACAGCGGTTCCAGTGGGTCGTCTTTCATGGGCCAATGGTCACGCGGGAGTTCGCCGACGGACCGGAGCACTACGACGAAGAATTGCTGCGGCGCACGCTCATGCGGGCGGAACCGATCGGAGAGATTGATACCGCGGGCGTTGCCGTGCTCTCACCCGGAATCGCGACGGGCCGACTGACGGGCGGATGTCTGCCGCTTCTGGTGAGCACGCTCGGCACGCCCTACGAATTCGATGCCACCGACGCGATCCTCTTCCTCGAGGACTACGCCTCAAAACCCTATCAGGTCGATCGCATGCTCACGCAACTCCGGGATGCCGGGAAATTCCGCGCTGTGCGTGGCCTCGTCTTCGGCGAGATGACCGAGTGCCTACAGCATCCGAATCAGGATTACACCATTGTGGACGTCATCCAAGACCGCCTCGCCGATCTGAACGTCCCGATCCTCTTCGGAGTGCGTTCCGGTCACAGCGATTACCGGAATCAGGTTCTGCCCTTCGGCGTTCGCGCGACGCTCGACGGATATCGGGCGAAGCTCATCATCGAGGAAGCGGCAACGAGCAAGCCTTGAGGAAGGCGCTCATGTATACGCGAGCGCGATTTCGGCCGGAGCATAGTAATGGGCGAGGATCTCTCGATGCGTCCGTCCCTGCTGCGCCATAATGGCTGCGCCGATTTGGCAGAGGCCGACGCCATGGCCCCATCCAGCGCCACGCAGCCGAAAGCGTCGAGGCGTGCCCCTGCGCACGTCCTCGGGGAAGACGACGAAGGCGGAGCTATAGAGACACGTCCACGAGAGCACGCGCCGAATCTCCAACTCCTTGCCGACGATCACGCTCCCTCGTTCTCCGACGATGCGGAGTCGCACCAGACGGCTTGAAGCTCCGCGCTCGAGCGGCTCCAACTGCCGGATCGCGCCAAGATCCAGTCCGAGTCGCGCCTGCACAAGCGCTTGAAGTTCCTCTTGTTCGAGCGTTCGCTCCCATCGGAAGAAGTCACGCGTCGGACGATCCACCTCCGGGAGGAGGTCGTCGAGCCTGCGAGAATTCGTCATGTGACAATAGGCCGGAGGAGAACCCATGATCCACGTGATGGCATGAGCTTCGATGGTGAGCGGGCGCGGGAAGTTCGCGGGCCATTCCGCCCCATCAAATCGCCCTCCTTGCAAATAGGGGACATCGCGATCCTCCCACGCGCTGCGATACGCTTCGGTCGCCCCACCGCAGCATTTGGAGAAGCGGGCATCGCAGACTTGTCCGTCGAAGGTCAGGACTTGCCCACGCGTCTCTGTGACGGCGGCTATGGCGGCGTCGCTCGTCACAGGGGCGAGGCCGTAATACCGCTGGCAATGGTCATCGGCGCAGACATCGAACTCGCGATGCGCCGTTCGGTTCGTCCATCGTCGAATCTCCAACTCCGGCGTCTCGGAGGTTTCGCGCTCGGGGAGAAGCGGTGAGGGTTCCTCTTCGTTCGCACGACGCGCGAGATTCGCCAGAAGCCAGCTTCGGGAGATGATGGCATGCGCTTTGAGGAATTCCACGGGAGCGCGCGCGCTCATCTCCGAAGAGATGACGCTCTTCAAGTAGGTCTCAGCGGGGATCTCATTGATGACGGTCAGTCGCCGTGAGGTCTCCGAGAGTGAGGATGAGACGCGAATCGTCAACGTTCCCGCATAGCGCTGCGCCTCTTTCCGCTCCCAATGGAAGCCTTTTCCGATCGGAACCTCCTCGAGCGCGAAGATCGCCATCGCGGGGTTCATCGGACGGAGGAGGAACGTTGCGCCGGTCCCCACGAGGCGTTCTTGAGCATCGCGGATTTCGATGCCAGCCGGATGCGGAGTTGCTCGGTACCGACCGGGAGGAACGATCCTCCCATCGGGTGTTCGGAATTCCCCCATGAGCGTGAAACGGATCTGCTCGGCATCGGCCAGAAGGCCGATCGAGACCACCGGTTCGGAGGGGAAGATTGGCGCTCGCATCACCATCAAAGACGCGGTGGCGCATTCACCGGGGGAGGCGAAGCCCGAAGGCTGCTGCGGCGATCGGGCTTCGCCCACAAAGTCGCTCAGCTCCCGATGAGCTTTCGCACCGTCTCCAGGGCAGCCTCGTAGTTGGGGTGGTCGGCGATCTCCGGAACGTACTCAACATAGCGTACCGTATCGTCGGCATCCACGACGAAAACGGCGCGCGTATCCAAGCGCAGCTCTTTGATCAACGTCCCGTAAGCGAGGCCGAACGAAGCGTCACGATGATCGGAATAGCACGCGACGCGATCAATACCGGCGGCGCCGCACCATCGCTTCTGCGCGAACGGCAGATCCATGCTGATGGTGAGGATCTCGACGCCCGGGAGCCGAGCCGCTTCTTCGTTGAAGCGGCGCGTCTGTGCATCGCAGACAGGGGTATCGAGCGAGGGCACCGAGCTGATGATCCGCACCTTCCCTCGCGTCGAACTGAACTGAAACGGTGTGAGATCCGTCGTGAGGACCGTGAAGTCGGGCGCTTTATCCCCAACTTTGATCTCCGGTCCCACGAGCGTGAGCGGATTCCCTCGCAATGTGACAGCACCAGGTCGTTCGATCGTCATCGCTCATCCTCCTTCATGTCGGATTGTCGAAAGGGGCAATTTTACCAGCTCCCGGATGAGACCGAAAGCCGCGCACTGCCGGATCGGGCGGCATCGAAAGACGTGCGCGCGCGCAGAGGCATTTGCCGTTGACAGAGCTGGGCCTCGGATATACTATAGCACGCGTCGTGCGAAGAGCACTCGCCGCACGGCCCAGAGCATGGAGGAACACGCGGCGTGGTCGAGATGCTGCAGCGATTTCAGCGGGTCGGCGTCCCACGCGATCTTCAGGATTACGTGGAGACTGCAGAGAGGAGGAGCTATGAGGCGTTCGTGGCTTGTCGCTACTGGAGCGTTGGTCGTCGGGGCAGCCGTAGTGTTCGCCTCGCGGGGAGGTCTGGGGGGATCGGAGGCGGTTTCGTCGGCGAGTTCATCAAGTCGATCGCTGATGCGGCTTGATCCTCGCGCTCGGCCTCGAGTGAATTTTCGCACGCTTGGAGAGGATGTTCTCTTCGCCCCGGGCATGGAGTGCTTCGCGGAGACGCGACTTCTCGACACTGCCGCTTGGGCTGATGGGGAGCGTCGCGCTTGGCCGCAGAAGCTGGCGTTCGGGGATTTCAACGGGGACGGCTTGGCCGATCTTCTGCTCTTCGGGAACTGGAAGGGGCGCGCCTTGCTGACGGTGAAAATCCGGCGGGCAGATGATCGCTTTTGCCCTGGCTTCACCTTCCATCTCGGGACGGGGGAGATCACCGAGGGCGTCATGGCAGACATCACGCAGGATGGGCATGCGGATGTCCTCGTTGCGTTCGCCGAGGCACCGCTCTTAGAGCTTCTGATCGGAGATGGGCGAGGGGGGATCGCGGATCGGCGGGAGGTCGTACTGGAGGAACCGGCACGGGCTGTCGCTATTGGGGATGTCACCGGCGACGGGTATGTGGACATCGCCCTCGCCTTCGGCGCGCCAACGCGAGTGGTTCTTCTGGTCGGGCGCGGCGAGGGACGTTTTGAACGGGCGAGCCTCCTCTCACTCTGGGACGCGGCGGATCCAATCGTCCTTCGGATAGCCGATCTCGATCGCGATGGGCATGGGGATCTCATCCTCGCTCATGGGGGCGGAATCGTGTGGGCTCGCGGGACAACGGCGGGGTTCCTCGAGCCGATGTTCCTCCCGGTAGATTCCGAGCCGACGGGCCTCGTCGTCGAGGATTTCGATCTGGATGGACAGGCGGATGTGGGGTTGAGCGATGCAGCTGGGAACGTGCAGCTCTTCCTTGGGACGGCAGGCGGGGGATTCGTCAGACGAGGGACGTGGTTCGTGGGGGAGGCCACGTCGGCGCTCGCGGTCGGTCATTTCGATGTCGATGGATATCCGGACGTCGCCGTCGCGCTTGCTGATCGGAATCAGCTCCTCCTGCTCATGGGAGATGGGAAGGGAGGATTCGAGGAGGTGTTCGGTATGGAGGTGGGCGATCCGGTAGCGGCGATTTTGGCGGCGCGAGTGAATCGCGATGCTCTGGATGATCTGCTCCTCGGCGAACGGCGTCCGGGGGGATGGCTCATCGCCGTGACCGACGCTGCGCGCATCGTCGTGACGACGACGGCCGATACGATTCGCGAAGACGGTCGCGTCTCACTGCGAGAAGCCATTCTCGCGGCCAATGGCGTGCCGCCCAATCGCGACGTCGTGGGGCAACCGAGAGCGCCCGAGGTGATCGCGTTCGATATTCCGGAATCGGAGCGCCGAGATGGCGTCTTCACGATCGAAGTGGATGGTGCGTTGGGACCTCTGCCTCGATTGGTGGATGGAGGGACAACCATTGATGGGACGACGCAACCAGGGTGGAGCGGTTCGCCGATCATCGTGCTCAGCGGTCGGCGAGCCGGCCTGGCCGATGGGCTCGTGATCACCTCTTCGCTCAACGTCATCGCCGGATTGGTGATCCATGGGTTCGAGGGGAGCGGCGTGAAGATCATCGTGGATCCGCCGGAATCCGGCACGGCGACGGGAAACATCGTGCGCGGGTGTTATATCGGGACGGATCCGACCGGGCGACAGAGCATCGGGAACGGGCTCTACGGCGTTCTGATCACGCGGAATCGCACGCAGGCGAACCTCATCGGAGGGACGGCCCCGACCGATCGGAACGTCATCTCGGGGAATCGCAGCAATGGGATCGAGCTGGATTTTCCCACCTTCGGGAATCTCATTTTGGGGAACTACATTGGGACGACGGCCGATGGGATGGGCGCGTTGCCCAACGGCGGAGCGGGCGTCTTCATCAGCGGAGCGCGAGATAACGTGATCGGCGGACGCGAACCCGGAGCTGGGAACCTGATCTCAGGGAATTCCGGCAGCGGCGTTCAGATCGTCGGCGTCTTCGGGAATCAAGTGCAAGGGAATTGGATCGGCGTAGATGCGACGGGAGGGCGTGCTCTGCCCAATGGCGGCGATGGGGTGACGCTCATCGGCGGGGCGCATAGTAACCTCATCGGGGGGAGCACCGAAGCCGCGCGCAACGTGATCTCCGGCAATGCCCAAAATGGCGTGCGCGTGGCTGACGCGTTCTCGAATCAGATTGCGGGGAATATCATTGGCCTCGATCCGACGATGACGCGCGCCGTGCCCAACGGCGCGAGCGGGATCCTGGTGACCGCGGGCGCGCGGGAGAACCTCATCGGGGGGCTCGAGCCCTCAAGCGGCAACGTCATTGCGGGAAACTCAGGCGATGGGATCACACTCGCGCGCGGAGCGAGCAACACGCAGATCATCGCCAACCTCATCGGCACGACGGATCGCGAGGGCACGTCTCGACTGCCGAATGGCGGGAACGGGATCGCCATCTTCGGCGCGCAGGGCACGGCTATCGGAGGAGCGACGCTCGCCGCAGCGAACACCATTGCGTATAATGCGCGCGCGGGGGTTCTGATCGCCGATGGCGAAGAGGTGCCGAGCCGCGGGAATCGGATTTGGTGCAATGCTTTCTTCGCTAACGGCGGCTTGGGCATTGATCTGGGCGGTGACGGGGTGACGCCCAACGACGTGGGCGATGCCGATGCGGGGCCGAACGCGCTCATGAATTTCCCCGTCGTGCGAGAGTTGAAGGAGGTGCCGGGGGGCGTCTTGCTCCGAGGGCGAGTAGATACGGTCAATCCGATGGCGGCGCACGTAGACGTTTACGTGGCGGACCCCGATCCGACGGGATTCGGGGAAGGGCGGCGGTGTGTCGCTCACGGGATCAGGCCAGGTCCGGACGGGACGTTTGAGGTCCTGCTCGCCGGACTCTCGATTCGGGACTCCGTGACGCTGACGGCGACGGATGAAGCGGGAAATACATCGGAATTCTCCCGCCTCGCCCCTCCGGTGGACGTGACGCCGCCGAGCGTGCGCGTGATCAGTCCCAATGGCGGCGAATTCGTTCTGGCGGGGACTTTGTTGCCGATCGTGTGGGACTCCTCGGACGACGCGGGAATTCTGCTTCATGAGGTCGCGCTCTCGCTCGACAGCGGGCGCACGTGTTCGATCCTGCTCGGGCGCGTGAGCGGCGATAAACGTTCGTTCGTGTGGGAGGTCCCGGAAGGCATGCTCTCCTCCACAGCGCGGATTTGCGTCACCGCGCGGGATTTCTTCGATAATGTGGCGACCGACGTCAGCGACGGAGATTTCCAAATCGGGCGCAGCGATCGCGAGCAACCGGTCGTGCGCGTCCTCCGACCGAACGGGGGCGAGGTCGCCCGAGCGGGCGAGCCGTTCGAGATCACGTGGGAGGCGACCGATAACGTCGCTCTGGCCTCATGCGATCTGTTGGTCTCCACTGATGGCGGAGCGAACTTCACGCCTTTGGCCGCGCGAATCCCGGCGGATGTGCGTGCGTTCACGTGGACCGTCCCCGAAGGTCTTTCCACGACGCGCGGGCGCGTGCTCGTGCGCTGCCGCGACCTGGCGGGGAACGTCGGAGAAGACCGCAGCGATGGTGATTTCGCCATAGACGGGGCGCCGCCGACGGTGGGCGCCGTCGTGGTCTTCGACGTGAACGGCCCCGGGCGCTTCTTTGTCGCGCGGCGCCCGTTGACGATCGCCTGGGAAGCCTCCGATGACGTAGGGATCGTGCGTCATCGGATCGAGTTCTCGCGCGATGACGGACGCACGTTCGAGCCCTTGCGCGATGCTCAAGGGAATATCGTCGGAGACGATATCCCAGGCGATGCTCGGCAGTTCACATGGGTCGTGCCGGGAACGGTCTTCACGCGCACCGGGCGATTTCGCGTCACGGCGATTGATCGCGCCGGGCGGACGAGTTCGGCCTTGAGCGAGCGCATTTCGATCGTCAATTGAACGGAGCGAATTCGGAGAGGGAGTGTTCCTTGAGCGCGGCGTCGCCGCTTCGGCGAGATCGTTGGGGAGAGGTGGGTCAGGGGAAGGTCTCTTCTTACTTCTTCTCGCTGGCTCCCTCCTGTCTCGATCGGGGAAGGTCTCGAAGGAGACGATCGAGACGCTGAGGGGTCGGCCGGAGATATGCACGTCATCCGCCTGGAAGTCGTAGGCTTCCGAAACATCACGGAGGAGCAACTGGAGCCGAGTCCCGGGCTGAATTTCTTCTACGGGGAGAACGCGCAGGGGAAGACGAGCCTCTTGGAAGCCCTCTACGTGCTTGGTCGCGCGCGCTCGTTTCGCACGCCGCGCCTTCTCGAACTCATTCAACATGGGCAGCCTCAGGCCCTCGTGCGCGGAATCGTCGAGCGTCGCGGGGCGCGCGCGGAGCTAGCCATTCAGCTCAGTCCGCGCACTCGCGCGCTCTTCGTCAATGGAAAGCGAAGGACGCTTTCGGACTATCTCGGCCATCTGGCTGTGTTCGTCTGCTCGCTTGAGCGGATGGACATCATTCGTGGGGAACCCGAACATCGCCGCCACTTCCTGGACGAGGGCATCCTCAGCCTCGATCCCAAGTACGCGCATACGTTGGAACAGTATCAGCGAATCCTCAAGCAGAAGAATCGGTTGCTGAAGTTGGCTGCCGAAAGCGGTGATCCCCGTCGCTTCATCGAGGAGATCGAGGTATGGAATGAGCAGCTGATCCGCTACGGGGCGCTCATTCATCGAGCGCGCATTCGGTATGTGGAGCTACTGCAGCGTCATCTGCCGGCGGATCTCTTCGGCTCGGAGCGGATCGCCATCCGCTACGTCTCCTCGCTCGCCGCCCATGGGGACGTGAGCGAATACGAGACGTTGCTGGCCGAGCGATTGCGCGTGCGCCTGACGGCGGAGCTGACTATCGGACATGCGCTGGTGGGACCGCATCGGGACGAACTGGCGATCACCTTCGATGGACGGGAATTGCGCCATTACGGGAGCCTCGGCCAACAGCGTAGCGCTCTGATCGTGCTTGATTTAGCGCAGGTCTCCGTCTATAATTCTGCCTTTGAAGAAGAGGCCGTGTTTCTCTTGGATGATGTGGATGCGGAGTTGGATCGGCGACGCATTGCGCGGGTGCTGGAGTACCTGCACGGTCGAGCGCAATGCTTCCTCACGACCTCAAAGCCGGAGATCGCCGAAATGAGCCGTCCTCAAGCGATGCTCTTTCGCGTCGAGGCCGGGCGCGTTGTTCCTACTCCTCCTCCCGCGCGGGAGGACGAGATGAACCGATTACCCGAACAGGCCACAAGTCCACGCGAGATCTCCAGTTGAGGAGGCAGAGACTATGGCTAAGGTGAAACCGGTGACCAAGAGGCTGAAATCGGAAGCTGTGGAAGCGACAGAGCGAGCGCGCGAACTGAATGGTGGCGCGGGCGCTCCATCCAAATCGGAAGGAGCGGAGTACACAGCCCGTTCGATCACGATGCTCGAGGGGCGGGAGGCCGTTCGTAAGCGCCCGCATATGTATATCGGTCCGACGAACGAGATCGGGCTCCATCATCTCGTCTTCGAGGTCGTGGACAACTCGATTGACGAGGCGTTGGTCGGGTACTGCGATCGCGTGGACGTCATCATTCACATGGACAACTCGATCACGGTGATTGATAACGGGCGCGGCATTCCCGTGGATCGGCATCCGACGGATAAGAAGGGGCGTTCGGCCGCCGAGGTCGTCATGACCGAGCTGCATGCCGGCGGTAAGTTCGACGCCAACGCGTATAAGGTTTCTGGCGGCGTCCACGGCGTCGGCGTCAGTTGCGTGAATTTCCTCTCGGAATGGCTGCGATTAGAGATCTGGCGCGATGGTGGCGTCTACGAGCAGGAGTACGAGCGCGGCGTGCCCAAAGGCCCTTTGCGCAAGACGGGGGTCACGCGTCGGCGTGGGACGAAGATCACGTTCAAGCCTGATCCGGAGATCTTCGAGACGACCGAGTTCAGCTTCGAGCTGCTCGCCCAACGGCTCCGCGAGAAGGCTTTCCTCAACAGGGGCGTCCTCATCACGTTGACCGATGAGCGAGTGACGCCCGAGCGGCGCAGCGAGTTCCGCTACGAGGGTGGGATCGCCGAATTCGTCCGCCATCTCAACAAGAACAAGAACGTCCTTCATCCGGATGTCATCTCCTTCGAGACCCAGAAGGACGATCTCACGATCGAGGTGGCCCTGCAGTATAACGACACCTACACGGAGACGGTCTTCTCCTTCGCCAACAACATCAATACGGTGGATGGCGGAACGCATCTGACGGGATTTCGGACGGCCTTGACGCGCACGCTCAATCAGTATGCGCAGGCGATGGGGTTGTTGAAGGACCTCGGGGAGAACCTGACTGGCGAGGACGTGCGCGAGGGGCTCGTGGCCGTCATCAGCGTGAAGATCCCGCAGCCGCAGTTCAAGGGGAACGAGAAGCGGGAGTTGCTCAATCCGATCTCGGGCCTGGTGCAGTCGTTCGTCTCCGAGCAGCTTGGTCTCTATTTCGAGCGGAATCCGAAAGTCGCCAAGGCGATCTTGACCAAAGCCGTAGAGGCCGCTCGCGCTCGCCAGGCGGCGCGGCGCGCTCGCGATCTCACCCGCCGCAAGAGCGCGCTTGATGCGCAGAGTGGATTGCCGGGGAAGTTGGCCGATTGTCAGGAGAAGGATCCGGCTCTCTGCGAATTGTTCATCGTCGAAGGGGATAGCGCCGGAGGCTCCGCCAAGATGGGCCGCGACCGCCGATTCCAGGCCATTTTGCCGATCAAGGGGAAAATCCTCAACGTGGAGAAGGCGCGTTTTGACAAGATGCTCGGTCACGGTGAGATTCGCGCCCTCATCACCGCTTTGGGCACGGGCATCGGCAAAGACGATTTTGACATCTCCAAGCTTCGCTATCATCGAGTGATCATCATGACCGACGCTGATGTCGATGGGAGTCATATTCGGACGTTGCTGCTGACGTTCTTCTATCGCCAGATGCCGGAGTTGATCGAACGAGGGCATCTCTACATCGCCCAGCCGCCGCTCTATAAGGTCAAACGGGGTAAGAGCGAGCAGTACGTGCGGGATGAGCGGGAGATGATGAGTTATCTCATGCGCAAAGCCGCCGAGGAGATCGCGCTCGTCGTCGGGCGGAAGCGGAAGATCGAAGGGCGGGAATTGGCCCGCATGTTGGAACGGCTCATTGAGTTCAAGACGTACTTCGAAAGGCTCGAACGTCGGCTGCACGATCGAAAGCTCGTCGAGGCAATCCTTGTGGCGCTCGTCGGCAAGCGCGGCGTGCTCCGCCCAGGCGTGAGCCTGCATGACATCTTCGCCGACGAAGATCGGCTCGCCGAGGTCGAGAAGCGACTCCACGATGCCGGGTACTGGACCGATCTCCTCGAGGATGAAGAGCATGGGCTCTTCAGCTTGAGGATCGGCGAGGGACCTAATGGACGCGCTGTTCTCGATTGGGAGCTGGCCACGCACGTGGAGTTCCAGAAGGCTCTCAGCCTCTATCGCGAGCTGGGCGACCTCATGACGCCCCCTTATGAGATCATCGAGAATGGGGCGCGGACGGAGGTCTCCTCGCGAGAGGAGTTGCTCGACCGCGTGCTCGCCATCGCCAAGAAGGACCTGACGATCCAACGGTACAAGGGCTTGGGCGAGATGAATCCCGAGCAGCTCTGGGAGACGACGATGGATCCCGAGCGCCGAACGCTCCTTCAGGTGCGCATTGAGGATGCGGTGGAGACGGACGAGATCTTCACCATCCTCATGGGCGATGCCGTCGAGCCGCGGCGCCGGTTCATCGAAGAACATGCTCTTGATGTGAGGAACCTCGACATTTGAGCGGCCAAGATCCCGGATCAATCGAGGTTGTTCAACGGGGGATGCTCGTCTCCCTCCGATGGAAGGGGGGGCATTGATGGACGAATCTTCGTCCGCTATTTGCGTTCTCACGAGCGGGGGATTGGATAGCGCCGTCCTCACCGCTGAGGTGCTGCCGCAGTACGCGCGTGTCTTTCCGGTCTATATCCGAAGCGGACTTCGGTGGGAGGAAGTCGAGCTGTATTGGCTTCGGCGCTTCCTGGATCGGTTGGGCGAAGGGCGCCTTCAGCCGCTCACTGTGATGCAGCTTCCCACAGATGACGTCTATGAGGCGCATTGGAGCGTGACCGGAGAGGGGGTCCCCGAACGCGAGGCCGCGTGGGATTCGGTCTATCTGCCCGGGCGTAACATCATCTTACTGGCGAAGGCAGCCATCTTCTGCGCCCTGCGCGGAGTCTCCACGATCGCGCTTGGTCTGCTCGAAGGGAATCCCTTCCCGGATGCGACGCCTGCCTTCCTGTCTCTCATGGAGCAAGCGTTAAGCCAAGGGTTGGCGCATCGGATCACGATCTTGGCGCCGTATCGCGGGCTCTCGAAGCCGGAGATCATCCGACGCGGTCGCCATCTACCGCTGGAGTTGACGTTCTCTTGCATCGCGCCCGTAGGTCGGCGACATTGCGGCCGCTGCAGCAAATGCGCCGAGCGCCAAGAGGCCTTCGCTCAAGCCGGCATCGCCGACCCCACCATTTACGCCTATTCCTCGTAACCTCGAGAAGAAAGGGCTCTCGCCAAATGGAGGCCGATTGCGCGCGCTTGAGGTTCACCGGAGGGGCCGTGTCCCAGCACGAACGTGCCGAAAGCGGGTGCGGTCTCTGGGGGCGAGGGGGGCATGCGTTGACAGAGGGAGAAGTGACTTGGTAGAGTGGCTTCTCTTGAAAAGTGGGGATATGAAGGTACTTGAGCGATTGCGAGAACGGGCCAGGGCCGATCGCCGACACATCGTGCTCCCCGAAGCGGAAGATGAGCGGGTCTTGTGCGCGGCCGAGCGTGCGGTGCGCGAGGGGATCGCGCGCGTGACGCTCGTGGGGCGTGAGGAAGCCGTGCGAGAGCGGGCGCGCGCGCTTGGGGTGCACCTTGAAGCCATTCCCATTGTAGACCCGCAGCGGTCGCCGGACCGCGAGCGCTACGCGCACATCTACTATGAGCTGCGGCGCGCGCGGGGCCTCACGCCGGAGGAGGCGCGTCGGCAGGTCGAGGATCCGCTCTACTTCGCCGATCTGATGGTGCGCGAAGGAAAGGCCGACGGCTGCGTGGCTGGCGCCACGCGCACGACGGCGGAGACCGTGCGCGCGGCGCTTCAGGTCATCGGATTGAAGGAGGGGTTTCGCATCGTCTCCAGTTTCTTCATCATCGTCGTGCCCGGTTGTCGGTACGGGGCGGAGGGCGCGTTCCTCTATGCCGATTGTGGGGTCGTCCCGCAGCCGACGGCGTCCGAGCTGGCGGACATCGCCATCGCGTCGGCTGAGAGCGCCCGCCTTCTGCTGGAAGTCGAGCCACGGGTCGCCCTGCTCTCGTTCTCGACGAAGGGGAGCGCTGAGCATCCGATGGTGGAGAAAGTGCGAGAGGCGCTGCGGACGATTCGCGCGCGGGCGCCCCATCTGCTCGTGGATGGAGAATTGCAAGCGGATGCCGCGTTAGTCCCTGAAGTCGCGGAGAAGAAAGCGCCGGGATCTCCCGTGGCCGGGCGCGCCAATGTGCTCATCTTCCCTGATCTGAATGCCGGCAACATCGCCTACAAACTCACCGAACGGTTGGCCGGAGCGGCGGCCATCGGTCCCATCCTGCAGGGCCTTCGGAAACCGGCCAACGACCTCTCACGCGGATGTAAGGCGGAGGACATCGTAGACGCTCTTGCGATCACGGCCGTTCAAGCGCAAGCGAATTGATCCGACGGCGCGCGTCGTGTCGAGAGCGGACTGCCATTTCTCCTCAGTGAGGGGCACGGCTTTTGATATCTTCCGCTTGGGCCATTGGAGACTCTCCCGCGCGCCCGCTAAAATAGATGATGATCGGCGCCCGTGGAGAAGCAAGTGACGAGGGCGGAGCGTCCCGTCCTTGTCGCGCTCTTTTCGAGGGGGCAGGCCATGGTCGTGCGCATAGACGGATCAGTCGGCGAGGGGGGCGGTCAAATCCTGCGGACGAGTTTGGCGCTCGCAGCCTTGCTCGCGCGCGAGGTGGAGATCGTCAACATTCGTCGAGGGCGCAAAGTTCCGGGGCTGCAGCCGCAGCATCTGACGGCTGTGCGCGCGATCCGAGACATCACGCGGGGACGTGTGCTCGGGGACGAATTGGGCTCGGAGTTGCTCATCTTCATGCCGGGGAAGTGCGAAGGTGGCGTCTACGAATTCGACGTGAGCAAGATCCGGGCGAGCGCCGGATCGGTGAGCTTGATCTTTCAAGCCGTCCTGCCCGCCCTGCTCTTCGCGCCGCGCCCCACACACTTGGTCCTCAAAGGCGGCACGCATGTGCCCTTCAGTCCGCCCACGACCTATGTGGAGAAGGTCTTCCTTCGGATCTTGCAACGGATGGGCGTGCGCGCGAGCATGAAGACGATTCGTTGGGGGTGGTATCCCCAAGGTGGAGGGGTCGTCGAAGCGGACATCGAGCCTGTGGAGCAGTTATCGGCCCTTGAATTGACCGAACGCGAAGAGCTGGTCCGAATCGAAGGCCTAGCCGTCGTCTCTAATCTTCCGCTCTCGATCGCCGAACGTCTCTGTCGGCGATTGCTTCAGCGATTGGCCCGATATGAGCTCGTGGCCGAGATCGAGCTGGTGCAGGCGCCGGCTCCGGGAAGGGGGACGGGCCTCTTCGTCTTCGCGCAGTATGGAGATGTTGTTGCGGGATTCGGCGCGCTGGGCGAAATCGGGAAGCGCGCCGAGGCGGTCGCCGACGAAGTGTATCGTGCGTTGATGGCCCATCATCGCTCTGGGAAAGTAGCCGATCGGCATCTGGCCGATCAGCTCCTCCTCTACATGGCCTTAGCCGATGGGCGCTCGACGATCACCGTCTCCGAGATCACTACTCACCTGCTGACCAACGTATGGGTCATCGAGCAATTCTTGCCGGTGAAGTTCGAGGTCCAGGGAGAAGTGGGGAAGCCAGGGACAGTCTCTGTCGAAGGCGTGGGCTTCCGTCCTCGGGCGACGTTGCCGGGCGCATCGTGAGGAAGCGCCGGGCGCTGGACGTTTGTGCCTTACACGATCGGCTGCGGATCGTGTGGGAGATCTCCTCATGGAGGAACACATGTTGCAACTCAGACGCATCTTGTGTCCGACGGATTTCAGCGAAGCAGCTCGACGGGCGTTCGATCTGGCCATCCCTTTGGCCGAGGCGTTCAACGCCGAACTGTATGTGGTTCATGTCGTTCCCGCGATCCCGTATCTGGAGCCGCGACCGACGTATCACTTCGACGTGCCGGAATACGAGCGGTTACTGCGCGAAGATGCCGAACGAGCGATGGCCGCGCTCGTGAACGGTCTGCAGACGCGCGTCGCCGTTCATCCGATCATCGCGCATGGCGATGTGGCCGAGCAGATCCTGCGGACGGCGGAGGAGAAAGATGTGGATCTGATCGTCATTGCGACGCACGGGCGCACGGGATGGCAGCATTTGGTCTTCGGCTCCATCGCCGAGAAGATCGTGCGCCTGGCGCGCTGTCCGGTTCTGACGGTGCGGCAGCCGCTGGCGTGAGCATGCTTCAGGCGAGGCGCGCCAACGCCTGTTTCAGATCGGCGATCAAATCCTCCACGTCCTCGATCCCGACCGAGAGGCGGACGAGGCCTTCGGTGATGCCCGTCGCCAGACGCTCTTCCTCTGGGATGGGCCCGTGAGACATCGAGGCCGGATGTTGGATGAGCGAGGTGACGCCGCCGAGGCTGACGGCGAGCGTGATCACGCGCACGGATTCGACCAATCGCCGTCCGGCCTCCCGTCCACCTTTCACCTCGAAGGCAATCATGCCCCCGAAGCCGCGCATCTGTCGTCGAGCCAGATCGTGCTGTGGGTGCGAGGGCAATCCCGGATAGAAGACGCGCTCGACCTGCGGATGCGCCTCCAGGAACTCCGCGATCCGCTGTGCCGTGGCGTTTTGTCGCTCCAGGCGCAGGCCGAAGGTCTTCATCCCGCGAATGAGTAGCCAGGCCTCGAAGGGACTGAGCGTCGGTCCGAAGAGCTTGGCGTACTGCCAGCAGCGTTCGATGAACGCCGCGGAGCCGACGATCGCACCCGCCGTCAGATCGTGATGGCCGCCGAGGTACTTCGTCGCGCTGTGGACGACAGCGTCGATGCCCCGTTGCAGCGGGCGTTGATTGTAGGGCGTCGCGAACGTATTGTCAGCGATGGTGAAAATCCCGCGTTCGCGCGCCAGATGGGCGACGGCGTTGAGATCCGTCAAATCCAAGCGGGGGTTCGAGGGCGTCTCCACGTAGATGAGCTTCGTGTTCGGGCGAATGGCGCGGCGGAAGTTCTCCGGATCGGTCGGGGTGACGAACGTGATCTCGATGCCCAGCCGCGGGAGCGTGTCTCGGAAGAACTCCATCGTCGCGGCGTAGAGCGAGCGTCCGGCCACGATGTGCTCGCCGCTTTTGACGCATGCGAGCACGGCGACCGTGATGGCCGCCATCCCGGAGGAAAGGACGAGCGCACGCTCACCCCCCTCTAAAGCGGCGATGACGGCTTCGGCCTGTCGCGTCGTGGGATTCCCCCAACGCGTATAGTACTCCGTCGGCGCGATCTCCTGCGCGAATCGGGCACCGGCGGCCGCATCCTCTAGCTCGAAGACGGCCGTTTGAAAGATCGGCGGGGCGACCGCGCGCGTGGGATTCACCTCACGGCCCGCGTGAACGGCGATCGTGTTGATTCCCCATTCTCGTGACATCGTCCTCTCCTTCGCGAGAGCTCGTCATGAGAACGAGAGTGTATGTCGGCTTCACGTTCAGAAGCAATGGCGAGGGCGCCCATGCTTGCGCGCCCGGTGGGGATCGGTCAAAATTGTCCGCGTGCGTTCGTGAACGCTCGACCGAGGGGGAGCCATGAGTGAGGTGACGACGATCGTGCATGTGCGCGGGCGCGAGGTCCTGGATTCGCGCGGGAATCCGACGGTGGAAGCGGAGGTCGGACTGGCAGGCGGCGTGGTGGGCGTCGCCGCCGTTCCCTCAGGAGCTTCGACCGGCGAGCACGAAGCGCTCGAACTGCGGGATGGCGATCCGGCACGGTATCAGGGCAAGGGGGTGCTCAAGGCCGTGGCGAACATCAATGGACCGATCGCGCGGACGCTGCTCAACATGGACGCGCTCGACCAAGTCGCCGTTGATCAGGCGATGCAGCAGTTGGACGGAACGCCGAATAAGAGCCAATTGGGCGCGAATGCGATCCTCGCCGTCTCGTTGGCCACGGCCCGCGCGGCGGCGATGGCGCTGGGACTTCCGCTCTATCGGTATCTGGGTGGTATCGGCGCGCGCACGTTGCCCGTGCCCCTCATGAATATCCTCAACGGTGGCGTCCACGCCGATAACAATTTGGACGTTCAGGAGTTGATGATCGTCCCCATTGGCGCCCCCACGTTCGCCGAAGCCCTGCGGTGGGGGGCTGAAGTCTTCCACGCGCTCAGGGCCGTTCTTCGAGGGCGCGGCTATAGCACAGCGGTCGGAGATGAGGGGGGATTCGCTCCGAACGTGCGTTCTCTGGGGGAGGCGATCGAGCTGATCCTGGAAGCGATCGTCCGAGCGGGCTATGAGCTGCGAACGCACGTCGCGCTCGCTTTGGATGTGGCGGCCAGCGAGCTGTATGAGGGAGGCGTTTACGTCTTCAAAAAATCGGACGGTTCGCGTCGGACGTCCGAGCAGATGATTCGGCTGTATGAGGACCTCGTCCGTCAGTACCCCATCATCTCCATCGAGGATGGTTTGGCCGAGGACGATTGGGCGGGGTGGCGGGCGTTGACCGAAGCGCTCGGCGAGCGCGTACAGCTTGTCGGTGATGATCTCTTCGTCACCAACGTGACGTTCTTGCGTCGAGGGATCGAAGAGGGAGTCGCCAATGCGATCCTCCTGAAGCTGAACCAGATCGGCACTCTCACGGAGACGTGGCAAGCGATCGAACTCGCGCGCCGACACGGCTACGGGGGGATCATCTCGCACCGTTCGGGGGAGACCGAAGACACGTTCATCGCTGATCTCGCCGTAGCGGCTAATCTCGGGCAGATCAAGACGGGCTCGCTCAGCCGCACCGATCGCGTGGCGAAGTACAATCAGCTCCTCCGCATTGAGGAGGAGTTGGGAGAGGCCGCACACTATCCCGGTTGGGACGCCTTCGCCCATGTGAGTGGGATTCGTCGTGCCGCGCGTCCTTGACATCGGCTGCGGACTCCACAAGCTCGAAGGCGCGATCGGAATGGATGTGAATCCGCGCACGGCGGCCGATGTGCTCTACGATTTGAACCGCACTCCCTATCCCTTCGTGGACGATGCATTCGATGAAGTGGTGGGACGCCATGTGATCGAGCATGTCGAGAACGTGCTCGGCGTCATGACGGAACTCCATCGGATCACGCGGCCTGGGGGGATCATTCGCCTGCTCGCCCCGCACTACACGAACCCGGATTGGCCGACCGATCCGACGCATCGCGTCCATTTGAACAGTTTCTCTTTCCGTTGCTTCACGGACGAGGAGCCGCTCTTCCCCTTCTATACGAACGTGCGGCTCAAGCCGCGACGCGTTCATGTGACGGTGCTCCGGCTGTGGAAGTATCTGGGATGGGAATGGCTCATCAATCTCGACGAACGATGGCCGGCACTGCGCTTTCTGCGCCGCTTCTGGGAGCACTACCTGAGCTTCATCATCCGGGGCAAGGAGATCCTCTTCGAGTTCGAAGTCGTGAAACCTTCGGCACCTTCATCTTGAGACGGGAAAGAGCTGGGCGATTGACAGGCGCCGGAGGGGTTCCTATACTTGACTTCCTCTCGGAGGGGGTAGAGCCTCCGTCGAGAGCATCATGGGAGAAGAGGGAGCTATGCCGCGCACGAAATCCGCGATGAAACAGTTACGCAAGAGTCTGAAGCGGCGCGAGATCAATCGGCGGAATCTCTCGCGCCTGCGCACGTACATCAAGAAATTGCGTCGCGCCATTGAGGCGGGCGATGCACAATTGGCGCGGGAGCTGCTGCCACAGACGATCTCGATCATTGACAAGTCCATCCAAAAAGGCGTCATTCATCGGAACGCGGCCGCTCGGTATAAATCCCGCCTGACGATCCTGGTCAATCGGTTGGCGGCTGCGGCTCAAGCGTGAGGCCGACCGGGAGGCGATGAGGGATCGGGAGGGGCGCTTATGGAGAAATTGACGATCGGTCACCTTCGCGAGACGCTCTCGGGGCGACGAGTCTTCGTGCGCATCGATGGCGATGTGCCTCGGCGGGAAGAGACCGGGGAGATCGCCGATGAGTTCAAGCTCCGGCAGGTGGTGCCGACGCTTCAGTTCCTGATTCAGGCGGGGGCGCGCGTGGTGATCGGCACGCATTGGGGGCAGCCGGAGGGCAAGGTGGTCGCTTCCTGGCGTGTGGATCCGATCGCCGAACGCTTGAGTCGTCTCTTGGGACGACCCGTTCGTAAGGTGAACGATTGCGTGGGGCGAGAGGTCGAACGTCTTGTGGATGAGTTAAAGCCGGGTGAGGTCCTGATGGTGGAGAACCTTCGCTTCTATGCGGAGGAAGATTTGGATGATGCCGCCTTCGCCCGTCAGTTGGCCGATCTGGCCGATGTGTATTGCAACGATGCCTTTGGGCTGGCTCATCGCGGGCAAGCCTCGACCGTCGGGATCACGCGCTATGTGACGCCGGCGGCAGCCGGCTTGCTTATGGAGCGCGAACTGCTCATGCTGGAGGCCGTCTTGAAGAACCCGCAGAAGCCGTTCTTGGCGGTCGTCGCCGGCTCGCGCCTGGAGGAGAAGTTGCCCGTCTTAGAGAATCTCTTGCCTCGCGTGGATCGACTCTTCCTCGGAGGAGCGCTCTGTTTCACCTTCCTCAAGGCGCAGGGATATGAGGTCGGGCGGTCTCCGGTGAACGCGGCTTTCCTTAAGCTCGCCGAAGATTTTCTCAAGCGGGCGGAGTATGTGCTTGGGAGCCGAGGAGAGATCTATCCGACGGGGCTCGTCTTTCCCTCGGATTTCGTCGTCGTCGAGGCGGAGGCGTTGGAGCGCGCGCACGGCGATCCGGAGAAGATCGCCGCTCTCCCGCGTCAGGTCGTCGTGGCCTCGGAGATCCCGGCCTATGCGGTGGCTGTGGACATCGGGCCGATGACGATCAGCCATCTCGTGGAACTTTTCGATTGGGCGCGCACGATCTTCTGGAATGGACCGCTTGGGCGATGGGAATGGGCGCCCTTCGCTGAAGGGACGCGCGCGGTGGCCGAGTATGTGACCGAGCGCGTTCCGGCCGAGCGGAAGGACATCCTCATTTGCGGGGATAGCTTGACGCAAGCCATTCGGCACTTTGGCCTTCCGGTCGAGCGAATTCGTCACTTGAGCACCGGGGGGGAATCGGCGTTGAAATATTTGGCGGGGATGCCGCTGCCGGCGGTCGTGGCCTTGAACGAACGAGAGCAACCCTCACGCGCGCTCTCGCCGCGGCGCATCCTCGTCCCTGTGGATGGATCACCGAATGCGCGATTGGCGGTCCAACGGGTGAGTCAATTGCTCGACGCCGCGCGGGCGGAGATTACGCTTCTCTATGTCGCTCCACTCTCTCGGATCGAACGCAGCACGTATGTCAGCCCGGAGCGGGAAGCCGAGTGGCGGGCGGCGCATCAGTTGGAAGCTGAACGAATCTTCGCCGAGGCCAATGCCGAGTTGGCGCGACAGGGATTGACCTCCCATCGGCAACTGATGGTGCTGGGTGATCCCGCCGAGGAGATCCTCAAGCTCGCCGATCAAATTCCCGCTGATTTGATCGTCATGGGCGCGCGCGGACGGACGGGGATCTTTCGATTCCTCATGGGGAGCGTCAGCCGCAAGGTCCTGGATCATGCGAAGTGCCCTGTCTTGCTCGTGCGCGTGCCCGATGAGGAATTGGTGAAGGCGGGATTGATGGAAGCGTGACTCACGGGAGGATGCGGATGCGCCCGGCTGCTCCGGCGGTGATCTCTCCGATGACAGCGGCCTGCGTGTGACTCTCCTCGAGCGCCCCGCAGAGTGCGTCCACTTTCCCCGGAGGGACGGCAATCAAAAGGCCCCCGGATGTCTGCGCATCGCAGAGGATGAGCTGCGCTTCTTCGGAGATCCTCGGATCCCACTCCACGAATTGGGTGAGGTACGCATGATTGGCGAGCGTGCCGCCGGGGACGATGCGCTCAGCGACCAGCTCCCACGCGGCCGCGAGCACGGGGACGCGTGAGAGCCGGAGCGTCGCGCTCACGCCACTGGCCAGGAGCATGTTGCGGAGGTGGCCGAGCAATCCGTATCCGGTGACGTCAGTGGCGGCGCGCACGCCGATCCGACGCATGGCGTGCGCCGCTGCGCGATTGAGCGTCGTCATGACGCGGATGGCTTCGGCTTCGATCTCGGGCGAGACTCGCTGGCGTTTAATGCCCGTCGTGATGATCCCCAAGCCGAGTGGTTTCGTCAGGACCAACCGATCGCCCGGACGCGCGCTCGAATTCGGAATGATCTCCTCCGGGCGCGCGATGCCGATCACGGCCAGACCATATTTGGGTTCGAGATCATCCACGGTATGTCCGCCGAGGATCACGACGCCGGCCTCGCGCGCCTTGTCCGCGCCGCCGCGCAGGATCTCGTTCAGCAGATGGAGCGGGAGTTTCTTGGCCGGGAATCCGACGAGATTGAGCGCCAGAAGCGGGTCAATGCCTTTGGCGTAGAGATCACTGAGCGCATTGGCGACGGCGATCTGTCCGAAGGCGTACGGATCGTCCACGACAGGGGTGAAGAAATCCGTCGTGAAGGCGAGAGCCGTTTGCTCATCGAGTAAGTAAACGCCCACATCGTCGGCGTCCTTGGCGCCGATGAGCACGCGCGGATCTTCCACCGGAGCCCATGCGCTGAGGACCTCGACCAGGTCCTTCTGACTCAGCTTACACGCTCAACCGGCCCCGTGGCTGAACTGTGTCAGCCGAATGCGTTCGGTCTCGGCCATCTCGTTCTTCTCCTGATGGAGCACGGTCCATACTACGGCACATCAGGAGATCTCGTCAACATGGGGGGGATGAACGAAAAGGCGCTTCTGACGCCTTCTGGGTTGTCGCCCCTTCGACATCGAGGGACGCATATCGTCCCAGCCACTCGTTCATCCGGATACGAAGCAGATCCAGCACCATGCGCCAGGCATCGCGTACCATTCGGACCTTCGTTCCTTCGGCGTGGGCCCAGAGCACGGGCGTCTCCTGAAGGCGTAAGCCGCGTTTTCGCGCCAGGTAGAGGATCTCGACATCGAACCCGAACCCATGGATCCGTTGGACCTGAAAGATGGGGTTCAGGGACGCGCGCCGATAGGCTTTGAAGCCACACTGCGTGTCCTTGAAGGGGAGTCCGGTGAGCACGCGCACGAAGAGGTTGAAGAGTCGTCCGGCCCACTGTCGCAGGCGCGATTGTGGCCTCAGGATGAATCGGCGGTCGAGGCCGCGCGAACCGAAGGCGACGTCCACCCCCTCGTTCTCGAGGAGCTGGAGCAGGCGTTCGGCTTCTGCGATGGGCGTCGAGAGATCGGCGTCGGTGAAGAGGACGATCTCTCCGCGCGCGTTCAAGAAGCCCCGGCGGACGCTGTAGCCTTTCCCGAAGTTTCGCGCGTTGCGCAACAGGCATACGCTCACGCGCTCGCTCCGCCAAGCGGCGACGAAGGCGCGGACGATCGCGGCCGTGGCATCGCGCGATCCGTCGTCTACGACGATGACCTCGCTCGAAAACGGTCGTTGCTCCAGATACCGCACGATCTCGCGCAGCGAGCGCTCGATCCGATGGGCCTCATCGAAGGCCGGGACGACGACGGAGAGATATGGCCGCTGTTCCATGCGCTGAAAGAGTATGGCGCGCGCGCGCTTTGGCGATCAAGGAGCGCGTGGCTTCTTGTCAGCGCGAGGGGTATTCGTTATGATTTTCCTTTCACGGAAGGGGGAAGCGATGCTCATACGTTCCATGCTCGGCATGATCGGCGCGTATCTTCTCGGCTCGATCCCGTTCGGCTACCTGCTGGTCAAGTACGTCTTCACGGATCGCATAGATGTGCGGACGATCGGAAGTCGAAGCATTGGGGCGACGAACGTGAGTCGGATCGCGGGAGCGAAAGGGGGGATCCTCACGGGACTGTTGGACATCGGGAAGGGGATGGCAGCTGTCGTGTTCGCAGGGAAGCTGACGGCGAACGATCCCTGGTGGATGGGGATGGCGGTGGTGTTGGCGGTCGCCGGACATATCTTTCCGGTGTGGATCGGGTTCCGAGGGGGGAAGGGCGTAGCGACAGGGGCAGGGGGGTATCTGCTCCTCTCCCCATTGGCCGTGCTTTCGGGTCTGGTGCTCTGGGCGGTGATCGTATATGCGAAGCGGTATGTCTCGCTCGGCTCCATCTTCGCGACGGCCTCCATCCCCTTTTGGATTTGGTTCTGGGGGGAGAGGGTCTTCCGCCATTCACAGCAGGAGGTTCAACCCCTTGTCGTGACCGCCGCCGTGACCGGAGGCTTGATCATCTTCCGGCATCGGGAGAATATCCGGCGGCTGTTGGCCGGGACAGAGCGCAAGCTTGGGGCCCGCATGTCATGAGCGAAGGCATTCACCGCATAGCGATCATCGGCGCCGGAAGTTGGGGGACGGCCCTCTCGGTCTTAGCGGCGAAGCGGGGTCACGTCGTCACGCTCTGGAGCCATGAGCCGGAAGTCGCCGAGGCGATCCGCAAGCAGCGGGAGAATTCGGTGTATCTGCCGGGAGTGCTCCTCCCTTCGAACGTGCGGGCGACGACGTCGCTCGAGGAGGCGTTGGACGGTGCGGATGTGGTGATCGCAGCCGTTCCCTCGCACGTTTGTCGTCCGATGTACGAGCGCATGCGTCCGTGGTTGCATCCCCGGCTCATCTTCGTGAGTGCGACCAAAGGCCTCGAGGTGGAGACGCAAATGCGGATGTCGGAAGTCTTGCGCGAGGTCCTGCGCGATCAGTTCGAGCCGCGCGTCGTCGTGCTCTCCGGTCCGAGCTTCGCGCAAGAGGTCGCGCGTGGGGATCCCACGGCCGTTGTCGCCGCCTCGTATCCATTGGAGTACAGCCAATTGGTGCAGCGGTTGCTCTCCGGTCCCTCGTTTCGGATTTATACGAGCCCCGATGTCGTAGGCGTGGAGATCGGGGGAGCCGTGAAGAACATCATCGCGATTGGCGCCGGCGTGGTCACGGGCTTGGGCTGGGGGAGCAATAGCGTCGCGGCTCTCATCACGCGGGGCTTGGCGGAGATGACGCGTTTGGTCGTCGCGCTGGGTGGGCGCGCCGAGACGATGGCCGGGCTGGCGGGCGTGGGCGATCTGGTGCTCACGTGCACGGGGCAGCTCTCGCGCAATCGGCAGGTCGGCATCGAATTGGGGCGCGGACGGACGTTGTCGGACATCCTCGCGGGCATGCGTCAGGTGGCTGAAGGCGTGCGGACGACGCGCGCCGTCTATCGCCTCAGTCAACGGCTCGGGGTGGAGATGCCGATCACCGCGAGCATCCACGCCTTGCTCTACGAGGGGCGCGATCCGCGCGACGTCGCCGCAGCCCTCATGGAACGCCCCCTCAAGCGGGAGATCTGAGAGAGGGACCATGACGACCGAGAGGACCATCGCCACGAATCGGCGGGCTTATCACGACTACGATCTGCTGGAGACCTACGAGTGCGGCGCGGTGCTCTCGGGGACGGAGGTGAAATCCATTCGCCAGGGGCGAATCAACTTGAAGGACGCCTATGCTCTCATTCGTAACGGCGAGGTGTGGTTGGTCAATGCGCACATCAGCCCGTATCCGCATGGCGGGCGGCTCAACCATGATCCGACGCGCACGCGCAAGCTGCTTTTGCACAAGTCGGAGATCATGCGCTTGATGGGGAAAGTGCAAGAGAAAGGGCTCACGCTCATCCCAACCCGTTGTTATCTGAAGAACGGGCGGGTGAAGTTCGAGATCGCGCTGGCGCGCGGACGCAAGCAATACGATAAGCGCGAGGCCGCGCGTCGTAAGGCCATCGAGCGCGAGACGGAGGCCATTTTGAAAGCATTCCGGAGGTGATATGCGCATTAAGCCGGACTTTCGGAAGTTCCCGGAGGTGGATGCCGAGGCGTTGTGCGTCAGCCTCTTCGAGGGGGAAGGTCTCGAAGACGCGCTGCTCCGCGAGCTGGATCAGCGATTGCGCGGCGTACTCGCCGCGGCGCTGACCTCCGGCGAAGTGAAGGGGAAATTCGGCGAAACGCTCTATGTGCCGACGATGGGCGCGTTGGCCGCCTCACGCGTCCTCTTCGTCGGCGCGGGGAAATGTTCCGAGTTCACTTTCGATACGATTCGCCAGGTGGCGGGCACGGCGGCGCGCTTCTTGCGTCAGCGGGGGATTCGCTCCATGGCCATTCTGCATCGGTCCACGCTCGATCTGTGCAAGAGCGCGCAGGCGGCCGTCGAAGGCGTTCTGCTGGGTCTCTTCGATCCAGGCACGTACAAGACGCAGGAGAAAGAGGAGCGAACGATCGAGGAGGTGCGCCTGGTCGCCGAGGGCGAGTCGGAGGTGGAGCTGCAGCGCGGGATCGAACGCGGCATGATCTTGGCCAAGGCGACGAATTTCGCGCGCAATCTCGTCAACGAGCCCTCGAGTGTGCTCACCCCCATGGAGATGGCACGTCGCGCGGAAGACATGGCCGCGCGATACGGATTGGACATCGAGGTGCTCGATGAAGCGCGGATGAAAGAGTTGGGCATGGGGGCGCTCTTGGGCGTCGCCCGGGGCAGCGATGAACCGGCGCGCTTGATCGTGCTGCGCTACCTCCCTGAGGGGGATGAGGTTCTCCTGAGTCGCCTGCCGACGATCGCTTTGCTCGGCAAGGGGATCACGTTCGACTCCGGGGGCATCTCGCTCAAGCCGGCCGAGGGGATGGAGCAGATGAAGTACGACATGGCTGGCGGCGCGGCTGTGCTCGGTGCGCTGCGGGCGATCGCGCAATTGCGGCCGAGGATTAAGGTGTTGGGGCTTGTGCCCGCAACCGAGAACATGCCCAGCGGACGCGCGCAGAAGCCAGGCGACATCGTCCGTACGATGAGCGGCAAGACGGTCGAGGTGATCAACACCGATGCGGAGGGGCGACTCATCCTGGCGGACACGATCACGTACGCGCGTCAACTCGGCGCGCAGAGAATCGTTGACGTGGCGACGCTCACGGGAGCGTGCGTCGTGGCACTCGGTTCCGTCTACGCCGCCATCTTCGGGAACGATCAGTCGCTCGTCGAACGAGTGATCGCGGCCGGACGCGAGGCGGGCGAGAAGCTCTGGCCCATGCCGCTGGATCCCGAATATCGGGAGCAGCTCAAGAGCCAGATCGCCGATCTCAAGAACGTCGGCGGGCGCAAGGCCGGAGCCATCACGGCGGCCTATTTCTTGAAGGAGTTCGCCGAGGAGACGCCATGGGCGCACTTGGATATTGCGGGAACGGCGTGGCTCGAAGAGAGCAAACCCTATCTGGCGAGCGGACCGACGGGCATGGGGGTGCGGACGCTCGCGTACTTCGTCTGCCAAGAGGCCGAGGGGGGATCGGCCGAGCGTTCCTGACGGGCGGGCTCCCTTTGGCGGCAACGTGAACTTTTCAAGGGAGGAGAGGAGGTATGGCGACGGTGGTGAAAACGCGGCGCGAGATGAAGAAGGCGTGGATTCGGGCGAACCCGGAGAAGTATCAGGAGCAGAAGCGGCGGTGGCGAGAGCGTCGCCGCGAGCGATTGGCCAGCGGACGCTTGCTCCTCTCTCCGGAACAACGCGAGGGGAAGGTGCTGGTCGCGCGCCTGCGCTTTCGGAACGGGCAGAATCCTCACGCTATGGTCGAGGAGTTCATGAAGCAATACGGGAAGGCGGGCATCTATTATGCCCTCGGACCGGTCACCAACAGCCAATTTCGGGCCATCCTCATCTACGCTGATCCGAAAGCGGCCGAACGGGTCAAACGGTTGAAAGCGGCGAAGAAGGGCTGAGCGTCCGAGAGAGCGACCTGGCCTGTGAGGGATGATCTGGTGAGAGCGTGTCCATGCGAATCCTGGTTCTTGGCGGAACGCGCTTTTTCGGTTTGCAGCTGGTCCATCGGCTGGTGGAAGAGGGCCATCAGGTGACGGTGTTGACGCGCGGGCGCACGTCGGCCCCACTGCCGCCTTCGGTCGAGCGACTGGTGGCGGATCGGCAACAGGCCGCCGCGCTTCGAGAGGCCGTAGGGGCAAGGACGTGGGATGTCGTCATCGATAACATCGGCTTCACGGCTGAAGACAGTCGCCTCGCCGTCGAAGTCTTCGCCGGGCGAGCGGGGCGTTTCTTCTTCACGAGTACGGCGGCCGTGTATTCCTGTCTCGAGGGGGCGGTGAACCCGTATCGGGAGGATGATACTGAGCGGCTTCCGGAGCGGGCACGAGCCCGTGAGAATCCGCAGTTGGCCTATGGCTTCGGGAAGCTGGAGGCCGAACGGGTCTTGCAGCGGGCGTATCGAGAGCGCGGTTTCCCGATCACGATTCTGCGCCTGCCGATCGTCATTGGCCCGCGCGATCATACGTTGCGGGCGTACAGCTACTGGGTGCGCCTGAAGGATCGAGCGCCGCTCATCCTCCCCGATGGCGGGCGCGTGGATTGGCGCTTCATCTATTCCGGGGACGCCGTGCGGGCGTTCCTGCGGCTCCTGGAAGAGGAGCGGAGCATCGGGCAGGTGTATAACTTCGCCCAGGAAGAGATCGTCTCGGTGCGCGAGTTCGTCAAACTCTCGGCCGAGATTTTGGGGACCGAGGTGGAGACGGTGGACATCCCCCTTCAATGGTTGCGCGCGCAGCGGATCGAGCCGGTGTTCTCCCCCTATTCGATCCCCCGCTCATGGATCGTAGACATCTCGAAAGCGCAACGCGAGCTGGGATGGCGGTCCACGCCTTGGCGCGAATGGATGCGCGCGAGCATCGAATGGTTCGAGCGCGAGTATCACGGCCCGCCGCCGGAGAACTACTTCCATCGGGCCGAAGAACTGCAGCTCATCCAACGCTGGCGGCAGATGACGGCCACGTGAGACGCTTTCGAGCGCCGAGGAGCGGAAAAGGCGTGAAGGGCTCATCTTCCTGAATACGGGAACGTACCCGAGAACACGAGAGCGCTCGTGGCGAGTCCGTTCCAAGGAGTCTCCTCTCGCTCGGCGGGAAGGTGAGCGCGATCCGCGCACCGGAGTTTCGCGGAGTTGAACCGATGGCGGATCTCTATGAGATTTTGGGCGTCTCGCGTCAGGCGAGCGAGCGCGAGATCAAGGCCGCGTATCGCCGCTTGGCCAAGCGCTATCATCCGGACGTGAATCCATCGCCAACGGCCGCGGAAGATTTCGCGCGGATCACGGAAGCGTATAAGGTCCTGAGCAATCGGCGGTTGCGCGATCTCTACGATCGCGGATTGCTCGCCGATTACGAGGAATATCTGCGGCAGCGGGAGCGCGCGGCCGTCCTGCGCGAGCGTCTGAAAGTCATCGTCGAGGAGCTGCTGCGACGCGAGCACGAGGAGGTGGCGATTCGTCAGACGGCCGTGATGCTCGTCGTCTCGCTCTTCGCTTCGGCGTTCCTGGTGGCGCTGTTCCGTCCGCCGATCTTCGAGATGCTCGGCCCATTCGGGAAAGCGGTTTGTCTGGGTTTGTTCGGCGTCGGCATGTGGGAGTTGGTGCGCGATGTCATGCTGTGTCTGGACTACTACACCTATCCGGACGATGTGACGCCGTCCTTTTGGCGCATCGAGGAAGAGATGCAGGGGAAGCCGTTCTCGCGCACGGCCGCGCTGGCGTTCCTCGCCGGGGGGTATCTTCTGGCGCTCGTGTTCGGATCGTTGGTGCGGTACGTGCTTGTGGGGATCAATGGACGGCTGCTGTTGAGCTACGGACTCATCAATCTGATCTTGCTTCCCCCGATCGCTGTCCTTATCATTATGCGACTACGCGCGCTCAGCGAGCGGTTGTCCGACTCGCGATGGAGCGAAGGAGGAGAATGGCGATGAAGGCGCTCGTTCGAGAGCGGACGGTGTTGGATTATTTCGCGGCTGAAGGCGCTTGGCTCCGTCGGAGTCTCGTCGTCGTGAGCTTCAGTGTTCTGGTCGCGCTCTCGGCACAGTTGGCGATCCCGCTCCCGTTCACGCCGGTGCCGATCACGGCGCAGACGGCAGTCGTCTTGCTGGGGGGGATGGTGCTCGGGCGCCGTCTGGGCGCGTTGGCGATGCTCCTCTATCTGGGAGAGGGCGCTATAGGCTGGCCCGTCTTCGCTGGGGGGCGCAGCGGCCTGGCGCATCTCGCGGGACCGACGGGAGGATATCTCTTGGGATTTGTCCTCGCTGCCTATGTGACGGGCGCCTTAGCCGAACGCGGCTGGGATCGCCGATGGGGGACGGCGGTGGGGGCGATGGTGATTGGGCAGGTGGCGATTTACCTCACCGGACTTCTGGGCCTCTTGCGCTTTGTGTCGCCGGAGCGTGCCCTGAGGCTCGGCGTATGGCCCTTTCTGCCCGGCGATCTGCTGAAGATCCTGCTGGCAGCCGGGCTCCTTCCTCTCGCTTGGAGAGTCCTCGGTCACTCGGTCCGGAGAACCTTTTGACAATCCCCACGGCCTTCATTATATTGTGGCTTGCGTGAAGTGGCATCGAATATCTTGTGCATGTGGCCGGAACGATGTGGAGGCTTGAGCGGATCGAACTGCGCGGATTCAAGTCCTTCTGCGATCCGACGGAGCTCGTTTTCCCGGAGGCGATCACGGCGATCGTGGGGCCGAACGGGTGTGGCAAGAGTAATATCGCCGATGCCATCGCGTGGGTGCTCGGTGAGCAGAGCGCGCGGCTGCTCCGCGGGACGCGCATGGAGGACGTGATCTTTCAAGGCACGCGCACGCGCCCTCCTCTGGGGATGGCGGAAGTCCTGCTCACGCTCGTGGCGACCGAGGATATTCGGCTTCGAGGGGAGGAGGGGGAGAGTGCCCCGGAAGAGGAGGCGCCGCGAACGTCGCGTAGATCCTGGCCTGTGGAGGACATCCCGGCGGGCACGGTGGTGACGGTCGCCCGACGGTTGTATCGTTCCGGTGAGAGCGAATACTTGATTGACGGTCAACCGGTCCGTTTGCGCGATATTTACGATCTGTTTGCCGGAACGGGGTTGGGCCCCGGACATTATGCGTTGATCGGCCAGGATCGCGTGGCGGCGCTCATTCAGGCCAAGCCCTCGGAGCGTCGAGCGGTGATCGAAGAAGCGGCGGGGATCACGCGGCTCAAGCTGCGGGAGCGTGCGGCCGAGATGCGGTTGGAATCGGCGCGACAAAACCTCGCGCGCTTAAGCGATCTCATCGCGGAGATCGAGCGTCAGGTGGGGACCCTGAAGCGACAGGCGGCGCGCGCTCGCCGGTATCGGCGGCTGCGTGAGGAGCTGCGCGCCCTCTTGCGGCAGCTCTTTCGATTGGAGGCGCAGCGCCTGGAGGCCGACCTTACGGCCGTGAGCGAGCGGATCGCGACGCTCGAGCGCGCGCGCGCAGACGTGATGGCAGAGATCGCGACGCTGGAGGCCGAGCAGCAGCAGCTCGTTCAGCAAGAGCGCGCTCGCGAGGCGCGAATCGCTTCCGCGCGCGAACACTTGGCGCAGGTCGAGCTCGAGCTGGAGCGCGTGAGAGGGCAAATGGCACAATGCGAAACGCAGCTTGAGGATCTCCGCGTGCGTGAGCGTGCTCTGGAACGTGAAGAGGAGGGAATCCGGCAGCGTCTGGACGTCGTCATCGCCGAGATCGCTCGGCTCACCGGGGAGATGGAGAACGTCCTTCGCGAGATCGCCGCGCATGAGGAGGAGATGCGCGCCGAGCAAGCGCAGTATGAGCGCGCACTGGCGGCCGTGGCGGAACGCGAGCGGGAGATCGAGCACCTGCGCACCCACCATGTGGAAGCCATCGCAACTGTCGCGCACTGGCGCAACGCCGGACAGCAGCTTCTGGAAACCCTGCGGCGCCTTGAGGCGCAGCTTCGCCGCCTGGCGATGGAACGCGAGCGCGCTACGACGCGAGAGGGGCAGCTTCTCGCCGATCGGGATCATCTGCTTCGCGCGCTCGAAGCACGGCGTCGTGAGGGGGAGGAGCTGCGAGCGGCATACGAGGAGGCGCAACGTTATCTGGAGCATGCTCGACAGCACGAGGCGCAGGTGCGCGGGGCCGTGGCCGAGGCGGAAAAGGTGGCAATCGCCGTCGAGAATCGCTTGGCCTCATTGCTCGAATTGGATGGGCGCTATGCTTATGCCTCGCGCGCTGTGCAGCATCTCTTCGAATCCCAGGATGGTCGCGTGCGCCTCTTGGGAACGCTGGCCGATGTCCTTCGCGTCGCCCCGGAGAACGAGTGCATGGTCGAGGGATTTTTGGGCGAACGGCTGCAAGCGGTCCTCGTCCCCTCACTCGACGATGCCCGAGCGGCGCTCGCCGTCCTAGAATCCGCTCGGGCCGGACGAGCGCAATTTCTGGTGTTCGAGGAAGAGACTCCCGCTGATGGCCGAGGGGAGCGCGAAGAGACCCTGAACCGCGATGGGTTCTTCGAGGCCCTGGGTGCGACACCGGCTCTGGCGCGCGCGCTCGCGCGAGCTTTCCCGGAATGCGCGCGGGTCGAGATCGCGCGCGATCTCGAGACGGCCATTCGACAATCGGCCGAGGATCCGAATCGAGTCTTTCTGACGCGAGAGGGGACGTGGGTGCGAGGGGGGACGCTCTTGGTCGGCGGAAGGGGAGGAGAGCACGCGGTCGGCATCCTCGCCCTGAAGCGGGAGATTCGCGATCTTCAGGCTCGCCGCGAAGAGCTGACGAAGCAGCTCGACGAATTCCGGCGGAAGCAGCAAGAGGCGGAGAGTGCCGTCCAGTACTGGCTTCAGGAGAGCGCGCGGCGGAAGACGGCACTCGATGAGAGCGAGCACGCTCTTCGCGAGCAAGAACAGCGCCTTTCAGAAGTGGATCGTGATCTGACGCGCGTGCGGCAACATCTGGCCGTGATCGAGTTCGAGCACGCGGAAGTCGAGCGAGAGCGAGAGCGCGTGCAGCGGGACTACGAGCAGGCGCTCGCCGAGCGAGAGCGAGCCGAAGAGCGCCTTCGCGCGCTCGAGGCGGAGCAACGCGCTCACCACGAGGCTCTGGCCGAGCAGCGTCGGAGGAGCGAGGCTTTGGCCGAACAAGTGGCGGCGCTGCGCGTTCAACTTGCGGCAAAGGGGGAGCGGCATCAGGCCGTGCACGGTCATGTGCGGCGCTTGGAACAGGAGCGCCATCATCTGCTCCGACGCCTCGAAGACTTGCGTTTCGAGCGCGCGAGCCTTCACCAGGAACAAGAACGGTGCGCAGAACGACGGCTCGCGCTCGCGCTGCGCGAGCGCGAGCTGGAAGAAGCGCGGGAACGCGCGGGGGCCGAAGTCCGTCACGCGACGGAGCATCTGGGCGGAGCGCAGGTGGCCGTGGACGCTCTGGCCGCGCGCCTGGCGGAGCAGCGCGAGCGGGAATCGGAGTTGCGGGATCGTCTGCAGCAGGAGGAGATCGCACGGGCTCAACTCGTGGCCGAGCGGCGCCACCTGAGCGAGAGGTGCCGAACCGAATTGGGGGAGAGCTTGGAGGAAGTGCTCTCTGCTCCTGTCGAAGGGATGCCGGCCGATGATTCGCAGACCGTGCGCGCGCGCATCGAAGAGGTGCGGCGAAAGATCGAGGACCTGGGTCCGATCAACCTCATGGCCGTGGAGGAGCTGCAGCAGGCCGAGGAGCGGCTCGCCTTCCTTCGCGCACAACGCGAGGACGTTGAGCGTTCGATCGCCTCGACCGAAGAGGCGCTTCGCGAGATCCGACGGCGCGCGCGCCACCGTTTCCTCGCTGCCTTCGAAGCGATCAATGGGCAGTTCAACGAGGTCTTTCGCGAACTCTTCGGTGGGGGACATGCCGAGATGCGGCTGCTCGATTCGGAGAACGTGTTGGAGAGCGGCATTGATATCCTCGCCCAGCCTCCGGGCAAGCGCCTTCAGAACCTTCAGCTCCTCTCCGGGGGGGAGAAGGCGCTCACGGCGTTAGCGTTGCTCCTGGCGATCTTCCGCCATCGGCCGAGCCCATTCTGTGTGCTCGACGAAGTGGATGCGCCGTTGGATGATATGAACATCGCCCGCTTCGCACGCCAGATCGTCCACATGAGCCACCGCACGCAATTCATCCTCATCACGCACAACAAAGGGACGATGGAGATCGCCGATGTCCTCTACGGCGTGACGATGGAGGAGCCCGGCGTTTCCAAGGTCGTCTCCGTTCGGTTACAATAGCCAACGGCTCGTCGGGGACATCGGGGAAGGGGGAGGAGCGAAGATGCGATACGACCAGAAGGGGGGAGTGCGCGCGCGCTGGCTCGCGTGGATAACGTCCGGCTTGTTGGGGCTCGGCGCGGCAGCCGTTCTCGGACAGAACGTCGGATCGCCGTCGTCATGGTCCTGCACGTATACGTTCGAGCATTCACAACTTGATCCCATGCGCTTCGAGCTCCACTTCGACGATACCGGGCGCGGGACCTTCTCTTTCTGGCGAAAGGAAGCCGAGGAGCCGATCACCCTCCCTCTTCAACTTCTGGCGAGCACGGTGGAGCGGGTGAAGAGCGATTTGGACGCCTTGCGCTTTCTGGAGAGCGCGGAGGACTATCGGGCTGAGCGCGAGATGCCGTCCCTGGGGACGGTCACTCTCTGCGTCCGCCAGGGGGATCGTCAGCGCAGCGTGCGGTTCACGCTTACGCGTCATGAGAAGATGCGGGAGTTGGCGCAGCGGCTTCGGGGCATCGCCATGCAGGAGTATCGCGTCTTCTTGATCTCGCTCGCTCGGCAATATGGACCGCTCGATCTCGACAAGCAATTGCGCGGGTTGGAATCCGAGTTGAAGAACGGATGGCTCGGAGAGCCGGAGAAACTGCTGCCGTTGCTGCGGGACTTGGGGCGAGATGAAGAGCTGCTCCTCATGGTGCGGCATCGAGCGGAGAAGCTCGCGCGATGGATCGAACGAGCGATGCAGCGTTCGGGTGGAGGGGGTGCGCGAAGGTCAGGCGAGCTGTAAGCCGGGGATGAGCGTGGGAGCGCATCGGATGGCGGGTGAGCGTCCTTGTTGGAGAACGAACGAGCGAAGGTCCGAATTGGAGCGGAGCCTTCGTTCGAGATGGCCGCGGGCGTTCGTTGCGCTCGGGCTCATGCTCGTGATTTTCCCGATCGGAGGTTGGGCACAAACGCCAATTCGGATCGGACAGACAATCGAGGGCGCCCTCGAAGAAGGAGATCGCAAGATGGCCGATGGCTCGTACTACGATCTCTACGTCTTTCGGGGAAATCGCGGACAGCGCATCGTCGTTCACCTTCGCTCGAACGACTTTCAACCTTATCTGACCCTCCTGGACGAGAATGGCGTGGAGATCCTCAGCGATAGCGGCGAGCGCGGGCATGCGCATATTCGCTGTACGCTTGCTCACGCGGGCCGCTACTTCATTCGCGTCAACAGCGTGCGACGGGAAGGGAAGGGGCGGTATCAGTTGCAACTGCTCGAACAATGAGCGCGGATCAAGAGCCGAGGTCCTCACCGGTGGCGTTCGCGAAGGGGGCGAGCACGTGGGGTCGAAAACTGCCGCGCGCCTTTTATGATCGGCCGACGGTGGAAGTCGCGCGGGAGCTGTTAGGGAAATATCTCGTTCGCCATACCGCCGATGGGCTGATCATCGGGCGGATCGTCGAGACGGAGGCATATGTTGGTCCGGAGGATCGGGCGTCGCATGCCTGGCGTGGGCTCACTCAGCGGACGGCCATCATGTTCGGGCCGCCGGGCTACGCCTATGTCTACATGATCTACGGCGTGCATCATTGCCTCAACATTGTGACGGAGCGGGAGGGATATCCAGCGGCCGTACTCATCCGCGCCCTGGAGCCCATTGCGCCTGGAGCAGAAAGCGCCTCGATCATTCCCAATGGGCCGGGCAAGGTCTGTCGGTACCTGGCAGTGGACCGGGCGCTGAACGGCGCGGACTTGTGCGGATCAGTGCTCTATGTGGAGGATCGGGGAGAGGTGATCGCTCCCGAGCACATCGTCTCGACGCCGCGCATCGGTGTGGACTATGCGGGACCCTGGAGCGAGAAGCCCTGGCGCTTCTACATCCGCGGAAACCCATTCGTCTCCCGGCCGGGGCGTTCCTTTTCGAGCCGGGGGTAGTTCACTCCGGTGGCAACTCTTCCGGTGACGGCCATTCCCCTTCCACCCAGACGCTTCCATCCTCGAAATGCTCCCGCTTCCAGATCGGGACGATCTTTTTCAGCCGGTTGATGGCGTATTGGCAAGCCTCGAAGGCAGGGCGTCGGTGAGCCGAGGTCACGACGATGACGACGCTCGACTCGCCGATCTCCAGCCGTCCGAGCCGATGCACGATGCCGATGCGGTCAATGGGCCAGCGATCGCGAATCTCGCAACCGATCTGCCGCAGCATGCGCAAGGCCATCTCTTCGTAGGCTTCGTATTCGAGGTAGAGGACGCGCCGGCCTGCCGTCTGTTCACGAACGACGCCGTCGAAAGTGACGACGGCACCGGCCGCTCCTCGAAGCAGCCGTTGCACGAGCGCCCGGGCATCGATCGGTTCGCGCACCAGTTCGAAGATATCGTCCTCCTGTCCCCCGCTGACCGGTGGCAGAAGCGCAAGGACATCTCCAGCCTGGAGCGGCGTCTCGGGCGTCACATATCGTTCGTTGACGGCGATGAGGATACGTCCCTGCAGGTCGCCGAGCGCCTGGAATCGCTGATACACCTCCTCGAGCGCTTGCGCGACAGTAGCCGAGGGAGGGAGCGATAGCTCATATTCCGCGGTGCCCGCCAGCTCACGGCATTGGGCGAAGAATCGGACTTTTACGGCGATCATCGCGACCTCCTCTCACTAGGCGAAGCCCGCGCTCGGAAATCGCGCGGGCGCTTCAGTGAACGTGAGAAGGGGGCTTCCTTTGTCCATTACGCTTCGCTTCTGCATGAGTGCGCGCACGATGCTCGTAATCCTGGACGAGCTTCTCCAAGCGGGCGAGCAAGAGTTCGAGCCGGGCCCGCGTGGAGACCATTTCGAGGACCTGCTGCAGCTCTTCCGGCTGCTGCAGCACGGCCGCAGCGATCGTGAACGAGAGCCGTTCGGCGTTCTCCGGGAAGGCGACTGGTCGTTCCGGCAGATCATGTAAAAGTTGCAGGGCGCGGAGGAAGCGGGAGAAGTACGCCACGGATTGCGCGAGGAGCGCTGCCACGATCTCTCGTTCTTCGCCCTCGAGGGGGGCATCCTCGAAGAATTCAACCTCCGCGAGCAAGTAAGGGTCGTGAGAGAGATACCGGCCGATCCGATAGCGATTTGTGCCGACGGTGAGGATGTTCGCGCGGCCGTCCGCAAGCGGCTGTACGTGGAGGATGCGCGCCGCACAGCCAACGCTCGCCAGGTCGGGGACGACCAATCGGCCAACCTCGGCGTCCGAATGATAGCTCAATCCGAAGAGGCGATCGCCCTCCAGGCAATGCCGGAGCATGACCCGATATCGTGGCTCGAAGATGTGTAGTGGAAGCGTCATCTCTGGGACCAGCACGACTGGGAGCGGAAAAATCGGCAGTCGCGCGCTGCCATCGGTCCTCTTCATCTCGTTGTCCTCCCCCTCTGCATCGCTTCGCGCGCTGAAAGTGTAGCATCGCGAAGGCGAGGGGATAAAGTCCCAGGCTTTCCGGCGCGACGAGCTATTGAAACCTTTGCGAAGAGCGTGTATGATAAACCCGCATTATCGGGTGAGAAAATCGGCGTATGGACGGTCCGGGTGGTATGAAGGAATTGGTCGAAGAGATCGTGAAAGCGATGGTGGACTATCCTGATCAAGTCCGCGTTCGGGAGGTCGCCGGAACGGGGACGATCGTCTATGAATTGCGCGTGGCGAAATCCGATCTGGGGAAGGTCATCGGCAAGGGCGGAGAGAACGCCAAAGCGATTCGGACGATCCTCAGCGCAGCGGGGATGAAGCAGAAGAAGCGGGTGGGGTTGGAGATCCTCGAGGACTGAGCGGGCGAGGACAAGGTCGCGTCCCGGCGAACGCGCGCCGTTCCGATTGATGGTGAGGACCCAAAATCCGGCGCGGAGATAGGATTCGTGCCGTTGGAGTGCTCCGGCTGAGAACCGGACTTAGGGTGG